>Ga0206884_1009_pt2 | contig 72807 bp, 65 predicted proteins | sample Alteio_BWOrgCont_FD_152914 | JGI IMG/M metagenome (GOLD analysis project Ga0206884, IMG submission 152914) | Enriched cells from forest soil in Barre Woods Harvard Forest LTER site, Petersham, Massachusetts, United States -... | ecosystem: Environmental > Terrestrial > Soil > Temperate forest > O...
TTCCTTCCATATAAATGGCTCGGGTTAATACGGTTGCAGTCGTTGTGCCATCACCGGCTTCGTCAGATGCTTGTGAAGCAACAGATTTAACCAATTGCGCACCCATGTTTTCAAATTTGTTTTTAAATTCGATTTCTTTCGCAACCGTAACACCGTCTTTGGTAATTAATGGATCGCCATAAGAGCGTTCAATTAAAACATTGCGACCACTGGGACCCATTGTCGCGGCGACTGCATCGGCTAAACCATTGAGACCAACCAAAATAGATTGGCGTGCATCGTTACTAAAACGTAATTCTTTAATGGACATAATTTATTCCTCGATAAAAATAAAAAATAAAATACAAAAATATGAAGTCTGTTAGTTAAAAACAGTTATTCGAAAACTGCCATGATGTCATCTTCACGCATCACTAATACATCTTGGCCGTCGAGTTTGACTTCTGTTCCTGCGTATTTGCCAAAAAGAATTTTGTCGCCTTTTTTGACATCAAGCTTACGAATGTCACCGCTCTCAAGTAGCTTTCCTGTTCCAATCGCAAGAATTTCGCCTTGCACGGGTTTTTCTTTTGCAGTGTCTGGAATGATAATTCCGCCTTTGCTGATATTCTCTTCTTCCAAGCGTTTCACAATCACGCGGTCATGTAGTGGACGTAGCTTCATCTTGTATTCTCCTCAATACGGTAAAAAAACAATTCTAGCACTTTTTCAGTGCATCCAGCATACCAGGACACTTATATACTTAATGGACTGGCGACTATAAAGATGGGTATACTTTGCTGGTTTTCAATGGCAAGAGGATGGAATTTCAATGCGTGTAGATCTTATTTTGGGGAGCGTGTTGTTGTGTGTTGTGACGATGTCCGCTTACGCTGCAGAAAACAATACGGATCCCAATGACCCCAACCAAGATTTTAACCGCCATATGTTTGCATTGAATGACTCACTCGATGTGGCTGTGTTCAAACCCGTCGCGACGCTATATCAAACAGTGTTGCCTTCATTTGCTCGCAAAGGCGTAACCCACTTTTTCTCAAACCTAGATGAAATCCCCACCATAGTGAACGATACTTTCCAAGGTGATGGTCATTATATGGGGCATGATACGGCGCGTTTTGCTGTTAATTCGACACTGGGTGTGGGTGGTTTATTTGATGTTGCAACTGATATGGGTCTTTCGAAGCATTACGAAGATTTTGGTCTGACACTCGCGAAATGGGGTTATACGACGTCGAGTTATGTCGTTCTTCCGTTTTTAGGACCCAGTACGGTTCGAGATACGTTGGGATTGCCAGTGGATTATTTCGCCAGTGTTTATCCGTACTTGCCTGAAGACATCAGTATTCCGCTCTATACACTTGAAGTAACGAACTCGCGTGCAAATTTGTTAAATTACAACGGGGTATATGAACAGGCTTTTGATCCCTACGCGTTTGTTCGTAATGCGTATCTACAGAGGCGTGAAAAAAAGATTGAAGAAAACGATTCAACTCCTTATTTAAGAGGTGGTCGCGGAAGTCAGCGGCAGTTCTTCCAAGAGCAATCGTAACTTTCCCATTGCGCTTTTTTCAAGCTGACGGATACGCTCAGCAGACACTCGGTATTCACCGGCTAAATCTTCCAGCGTGTCTTTTTCGTCGTTTAACCAGCGTCGATGAACAATGTCACGGCTGCGGTCATCTAATTTTTCCATCGCTAAAAGCAGGCGATCTTTATTATCGACTTCGTCGCGGGATTCGATTTGTTTGGCGGGGTCTGAAAAATGGTCTGCAATATCGTAGGCTTCTTCAATATTCGCATCTTGATGTGTCATGCGTTGGTTCATATCTTCGACTGTCGATTGCTTAATGCCCATCTCTTTCGAAATAACAGCAAAGTCATCACCGAATTTTTCTTTAAAAGATTTTAGCTTAAAGAACAATTTGCGTTGGGCTTTCGTTGTCGCGATTTTGACCATGCGCCAGTTTTTCAATATAAATTCATGGATTTCTGCTTTGATCCAGTGAACCGCAAAAGAGACCAATCTTACACCCATCGTGGGGTTAAATTTTTTGACGGCTTTCATTAAGCCCACATTGCCTTCTTGGATTAAATCCGAAAAATTAAGCCCATAGCCTAAATAACGTCGGGCAGTGCTGACGACATAGCGTAAATGGGAGAGGACGAGCGCGCGAGCGGCTTCAACGTCTTGATGATAAAACCAGCGTTCGGCGAGTGCTTTTTCTTCGTCTTCAGAAAGCAGTGGAAAGTGTTTTGTGGCTGCAATATAGGCGTTCTGGTTACCGACGGGAAGTAAAGTGGCAAAAGGTTGCAGCGCGTTTTTCATTGGGGTCTCCAAGCATGAAGCAAAACTGCCGGAATTCTAGCATTTTCTGCAGTCATTGTCACAGATTTACGATTCTGGTAGTATGCAGGCCTTGACTCTTTTAATTATTTTATCGACATATGGAGATGGCGATGTCTGACTTCAATAGTGATTTTCAGCAAAAATTCCTCAATAATCTAGTCCTCAAGAGAACCCCCGTTGCAATTTATCTCATGAATGGCATAAAACTTAAGGGAACTATCAAAGGATTTGATGCGGGCAGTATTCTTCTGGATCATCCCAGCCAACAAGTTATTTACACATCAGCCGTAAGCACTGTAGCACCTCTTTTAACACTGGCAATGACCGAAGAAACCTGATTTACTTAGGTCTTATGGTTGAAATACTTGAGACAACTGAAAAGCGCCCGTGTTGCTTGCTTTTGCGTGAGCTTACCGAGGCGTTGCCTACGCTGACCACCCCCGAAAAAACAGCAGAAGTGTTGGAAATCATTTCACAGCATTGTGTTCTCATGAAATTGGTTGGGAAATCAAAAACTAAAATAGATTTCAGCAAGGGCAATTGTTTTCTATCCGTTAATCCCGACGAAGCCGCGTCTGTTATTACTGAAGCACAAAAAACAGCCGAAGTGTTCAGTGAATTAGCCCACTTTGAAGAGCTCTTCAATAAAATCAATCAAGTCTTGGCCAATAATGCTAAGTTAAAAGAGCTTGGAGAAAATATGCAATTATTTCTTCTTCAGCTGCGCGAAGGTGAAAAAGGCGAAAAACGTTTTGGCGCAGTGCCCTTTACGGATATGCACAAAGATGACGTTCAGCATGGGTTGAGTGCCGGTGAGCTATTAAAGGCACACCCCAAACTTGAAAATGCAGCGCAATTTCAAGGCCAAAATCCCAAGTCCACGGCTAATCCGGTAGACAATCCTGACGCCGCTAAAAACGCTGAGCAGTTACAACATCAATTACAGTATCAACCCAAACCTGGGAATGCCCCTAAATTTAATCGATAAGTGTTTAATTTATGTCTTTAGCAGATACCATTATATATGGCGAAAAAGAGCAAGTACTGCAAGCGTTGCAGCATGGCGCTGATCCCAATGAAGTGGATGAGTATGGATTTAGGCCTTTAGTTGAAGCAGCGATTATGGATAAAAAAAGTATTGCAGAAGTGTTGCTTGAACACGGTGCAGCGGTTGATCAAGAAGATTCTACGGGTCGTACTGCACTTCATTGGGCGGTTGAAAATAGTAATCCAGGATTTTGTGAATTGTTATTATCTCATGGCGCGAAACCTAATCATTATACACAATCCAGCCAACCTATTTTAATGACGCCCATTTTGCGAAATGAATTGAGCGTAAAAAATGTCTTATATCGCTACGGTGCAGATTTAAATTTTGCATTGGATTATATCAATACAAAATTATTGGGTCATCGATTTGAATTAATGGGGCAGGCGGATGTTGTTGATCCCAGTGGCCGTTTTGTGGATGTTGATTTCGAAGGATTTTTCCTGGAATTTACGATAGGAATTATTTTGCAATCCTTAGGACGCTACCGTAATAATTTTGCCGCGCGTGGTATGCGAAGATATTTCAAATATGTCCGCGTATTAATTAATGCATTTGAAATAGCCGCAGAGCTAATTAAATACCAGCAATATTTGACTAATCTTGAGTCGCACAGTAAACGCATTGATTATTTATTATCCCAAGAATTATTAATTATTCCCGTCGCACATCGCGGACATGCGATTACGTTTGTTTCATACGGTGATTTATTTATAAAATGCGACAGAGGCGAAAACAGCTTAAAAGAAGGCAGTGTATGTATTTATCGCGTACGTAAAAAATCCGCGCTTTCGAAAAACTTTTTCAAACAATTGATTTATACCAAACAACCGCCTGAATTTATTCAAGAAGGGTATAAAAATCTATTAAATCTAGAAGAAGTGATTCGCTTGCCGCTTTCATCACAAATTACGGGTAATTGCTCGTGGTCAAATGTCGAAGCGGCGATCCCGGCTATATTATTTATTTTAATGTGCCAAGAATCTGAGGGAGATCCTGAGAATTTAAGAAAAAATATGGACGATGCTTTATTATTTTATCAACAATGGCAAGAATGGGATGAAGATCGCGCATTGTATGAGTGTCTCAAAAGTTTTGAAGAAGCGTCTGTTGCGCGGAAAGCATCCAAAGCGTCAGTCTTGGGGGCTGTTTTTTTCCAGTGTTGCCGTTACTATAAGGCTAAAGATATTGAGCGTGCTGAGAAGATTTTGCCGTGTTTATTGCTTCCCGAATACCGTTATATTCTTGAAAGTTATCTTGACGTATATTGGCGGCGAACAAAAACAATTCCGGGTCAAAATCTGGTTCATCTATTAGATGTATGCGGTGTAAATTGGTATTAATGGGGTTTGGGAAATGACAAAAAAATACGATGACGCTTTAGCGCTAATTAAACGCGGCGTAGATGAAATTCTTATAGAAAAAGACTTAGAAGAAAGACTGCACAGCGGCAAGACATTACGTGTCAAAGCAGGTTTTGATCCCACGGCGCCAGATATTCATTTAGGCCATACGGTATTATTAAATAAACTTAAAGTTTTTCAAGATTTGGGCCATGAGATTATATTTTTAATTGGCGATTTTACGGGCATGATTGGTGATCCAACAGGAAAAAATATTACGCGCCAGCCACTCACTCGTGAGCAAGTCGATCAAAATGCAAAGACCTATAAAGAGCAGGTATTTAAAATATTAGACCCTAAGAAAACTAAAATCATGTTTAATTCTGAGTGGCTAGGAAGAAAATCCGCAGCGGATCTCATAGAAATAGCAGGAAAATATACGGTTGCCCGAATGTTAGAGCGCGATGATTTTTATAAGCGTTTTTCAACAAATCAACCCATTGCTATCCATGAATTTTTATATCCGTTATTACAGGGCTATGATTCTGTCGAATTAAAAGCCGATATAGAATTGGGTGGCACGGATCAAAAATTTAATTTATTAATGGGCCGTGAATTACAAAAGCATTACGGCCAAAAACCGCAAGTCGTTATCACCATGCCATTATTAGAGGGGCTTGATGGCGATAAAAAAATGTCTAAATCGCTTGATAATTATATTGGTATTAACGAATTACCTGAGAGTATGTTTGGTAAAATCATGTCTATTTCTGATGAACTCATGTGGCGTTATTTTGAGTTATTAAGTTTTGAATCTACCGCACAAATTCAGCAATGGAAAAAAGAAATTTTAAATCCGCGCGATATTAAAATTAAATTAGCCCAAGAAATTGTTACCCGTTTTCATGATAAAAAATCAGCAGAAACTGCGCTGGAAAATTTCACCAGCCGTTTTCAAAAGCACCAATTGCCTGAAAATATTGCTGAAATAAAAATTACATTAACTGCCCCCCATATAGCTTTAGCTAATTTATTAAAAGAAACCGGTTTAGCCGTCAGCGTTTCTGAAGCACGAAGATTAATTCAAGGCGGTGGTGTAAAAATTAATGGCGAAAAAATAACAGATATTAATTTTGCTGTAAAACCCAATACTTCAGATACGTATCAGGTGGGGAAATTAAAGATAGCGAAGATAGTCGTTGTTGCTGATTAATCTTTTTTCACTTCATCAAATATGCTAGTATTTTTTTTGTCACCAACAATCAGAAGGATTTTATATGTTGAAGAAAATAGCTGGTCAATTGCATTTAGATACGCAATATCAACATTTACTCACCGAAATTAAATCGCGCTTAAAAAAAGCTCAACTGCGTGCAGCAATAGTCGTTAATCGAGAGCTTATTCAGTTTTATTGGGAAATAGGAATGCTTATTCTTGCAGAGCAAGCCAAATCTACGTGGGGAGATAAGCTATACCATGTGCTTGCCGCAGATTTAGGTGAGAGCTTTCCTGGCGTCCAAGGATTTTCGAAAACCAATCTTTATTATATGCGCATGTTTGCTAAACATTATCCAAAAGGGGAATTTGTTCAGGCACTGCCTGAACAATTAACATGGACCCACCATACTCTGTTGACCCAGATGGTTGCACCTCAAAATCTCCATATAAAACAATGGTACGCAGCCAAGACGGTCAAAAATGGCTGGTCATACCGCGAGCTCAGAGCTCAAATAAAAGCCGACCTATATAGTCGACAAGCAGATTTGGTGGTCAAAACAACTAATTTTAAAGATAAGCTTCCATCGCCGACATCACAATTGGCTCAAGAGATGATTAAAGATCCCTATAAATTTCACTTTCTAACGCTGGGTGACGATGCGCACGAGAAAGATGTTCATAATGGTTTAGTCGAACATATGAAACAATTTCTGATGGAGTTAGGCCAAGGATTTGCTTTATACGGCACAAAACATCCGATCCAGGTTTCAGATAAACGATTTGAAATTGATTTGTTAATGTACAACACAAAATTACATTGCTACGTTGTTGTTGAACTCAAGCGAGGTGATTTTCATCCAAAGGATACGGGCCAATTAAATTTTTATTTATCTGCCGTTGATGAACAATTGAGAACAACAGGCGATGGTCAAACGATTGGATTAATATTATGTGAAAATAAAGATCGTATTATTGCAGAATATGCGTTAAGAGGAATCAATAGTCCGATGGGTATTTCAGAGTATCAATTATCAAAATTATTGCCCAAGAAATTTGAAAGTGTTTTGCCGACAACAGATGAAATAGAAGCGGAGTTGAGTGAGTTTGCGAAAGATTAGGTATCGGCAAGGGTTTTATACGCCTCAATTCCCCCCTCCAAGACAGCAATGTTTGTGAAAGCATGTGCGCTGAGAATTCTGGCCGCCATCATACTGCGCTTGCCTGATTTGCAATAAATAATTATGGGCATATCTGGATTTAATTCTGTTATTCGCTGTGATAATTCAGGCAACGGAATGCAGAGGTCTCCTAAATTTTGAGCCGCATGCTCTTCTCGGGAGCGGACGTCTAATAAAATAAAAGCATTATTAGTTTTATGTATGTTTAATTTTGCAGCAGAAATATTTTTTATAGAAAAAGCTTTGCCTAAGCTTAAACTACATAAAGAACATTGAGGATTTTGCCCAACAGAATATCGCCGTAATTCAAGATTGGTTATGTTTAACTGGTAAAAATAATTAGCCAAAGTAGTTTTTTGAGTTAAATTATATTGAATAATTAAATTAGCCTGCAGGGTGCCTAATAAATTAGGTAATATATTTAATACACCAGAATTACTGCAATCGGCCAGTAAATCTGTTGCTGATTCTGGCGGGAATAAACATTCAAAACAAGGGCCGTGTTTTCCGTGAAACAACATGCACTGTCCCTGATGTTGCCAAATACCTGCAAAAACAAAAGGTTTGTTGAGTTTTACGCAATATTGATTGACAAGATAACGGTTCGCTAAATCATCTGTGCAATCGGCAATAATATCGTATTGTGAAATGAGTTTTTGGGCGTTGATCATGTTAAAATTTTCAGGATAACTATAAATATTAATATGGGGGTTTAATAAATCTAAATATTTTTTTGCTGCAATAATTTTTTTTAAGCCAATGTCTTCGTGTCGATACAACGTTTGGCGCTGTAAATTACTGAGTTCTACAACATCGTGATCAATAATGCCAATCGTTCCGATTCCTGCTGATGCGAGTGTTTGCAAAAGCGATGACCCTAATCCGCCTGCACCAATACAAAGCATTTTAGTGTTTTTTAATTTTAATTGGCCCTCAATACCCATATCAGGCAGTGAAATAGATTTTGCATAAAATAATAATTCAGCGGGACTCAGCGACATAATTATCTATCAGCGTTAATAATTCCTGTGCAGCCAAAATAGGATCCGCGGCTTGCGTGATGGCTGAAATTAATGCAACGCCATCGACATGCGTTGAAAGAACAGACTGAATATTGTCACGATTGATACCGCCAATAGCCACCAAGGGGCAGTGTACTTTTTTACGCCATGCAGAAAGTTTTTCTAATCCTTGTGGCGGAAATGACATAATTTTACTGGTTGTTGGAAATATTGCACCAAAGGCAATATATGTAGGATTGCATTCCAGTGCGCGTGCCAATTCAATTTCATCATGTGTGCTGATGCCTAATTGTAATCCTGCTGAATGTATGGCTTTAATATTATTATGGTTTAGTGCATCTTGCCCTACGTGAACAGCCTCTGCGCCATGACGGATGGCGAGTTCCCAATGGTCATTGATATATAATGTCGCGTTATATTTTTTGGCTAATATAATACTGTGTGCGATTTCTGTTTCTAATGCTTGTTCTTGTTCTAATACAGCCCCTATTTTATTTTTAATGCGTAATTGAATATGTTTAATGCCTAAGGGCAATAATTTTTCTAGCCAGTAAATACTGTCTATAACAGGATAAAGTCCCATTGAAAGTTTCGTCATCATTTTTCTCCGTGCCAAAAAGGCGTGTCTAATAAAACAGTGCTAGGATGCGCAACATTGCGTTCAGACATTAAGCCTGCTTCGTGCGCGGTTCGCCCTGCAATAATGGCATCACGAAACGCAGTGGCCATTTTAATGGGGTTCGTTGCAGACGATACCGCAGTATTTAATAATACACCGTCCATTCCCATTTCCATTGCTTGTGTGGCATGTGAAGGTTTTCCAATTCCCGCATCGACAATTAATGTTATATCAGGCAATCGAGTGCGTAATGTTTCTAATGCATAGGGGTTGAGAATTCCTTTTCCTGAACCTATGGGGGAAACCCACGGCATTAAAATACGACACCCACAATCCACTAATCGTTGGCATAACACTAAATCATCTGTGCAATACGGAAAGACTTCGAAGCCGTTTTTAATTAATAGTTTAGCCGCTTTGATTAACTCAAAAACATCAGGTTGAAGATTGTAATCATCACCAACGACTTCCAGCTTTATCCAATGTGTTTGAAATAATTCCCGTGCCATTTCGGCCATATTGACCGCTTCGATAGCGTGACGACAGCCTGCTGTATTAGGGAGCACTAAACAATTTAATTTTTTAAGGGTATTCCAAAATAAATTCTCATGCGGCGATGGTTGTAACTGACGTTTGAGGGAAGTCGTTATTATATTTGTTTTAGAGGCTATTACAGCCTCACAGAGTATATCTAATGACGGATATTGTGCTGTTCCCAGAATAAATCGACTGGAAATAAGTTGATCCGCAAGTGTCCACATGATTTACCCTCCTTGCATAGGTCGAATAATATCAACGCGATCATGATGATTTAAAATGATCTTGTCGTATTGTGTTTTTTTTATAAAATACTGGTTTAGCGCAACTGCATAATGAGTTGATATATATCCCTGATTTTTGAGCAATTCACTTAAGGTCAAAAACTCATCAATAAATAAAGACTGGCTGTTGAGATAAATCAGTATCATAAATTTTGCATAACCTCATGCGCTAACGTGGGTGCGATTAAAAAGCCATGTCGATATAAGCCATTTATAGCAATAAAGCGCTTAGCATATTTTATTTCTGGTTTGTGGTGGATTAACGTTGGTCGACAATGCGAAAGGGTTTTGATCACGCGTGCTTCACTAAATCCTGCATGAACAGAATACGCTGCGGTTAATAGTTCCAGTGTTGTTTGTACTGAAATCTCAGAATAATCTTCTGCTTCAATTTCACTGGCGCCAATGAGGTAAATTTGATTGGGTCTGGGGACAATATATAAACCATAACGCGGATGCAGAAATCGAATCGGTCGTGTGATATGAACGTCTGGTGCATGTAGCCACATTAATTCTCCCCGTATTCCCCGCAAATCTTTAAATATTTTTTTTGCGCCCAATCCACGGCAGTCTATGACAAGATCAAATATAAAATTTTTCTCTGGATTTTCTTGAAGGATTATCTGGCCTTCAGCTATTTCAGATACGGTGCTGTTTTTGTGAAAAATAACGCCCTGTTGAATTAAATAATCTTCGAGAACTTTGAGTAATTGCTGGTTATCTATGTGTCCTTCTTGTTGAAAATAAACGCCATGATTAAATTTATTTATTTCAGGTTCCAGTGTATTAATATCTTTTTTTTTGAGTATTGCAAAAAGCTTATTAGAAAATTTAGCTGAAATTAAAGTAATAAATCGATTAAGTTCTTCATGATCGCGTGGGTGAGAAATGACTAAACTACCTGAGGTTTTAAAATAAATAGGTTTATTTAATAATGTAATAATTTTTGGCCAGTGTAGCGTGAGCGCTTCAAGTCCTTTGTGATAAATGCTGAGATCACTTTTTTCTAATTCTGACATAGGTGCAAGTAATCCGGCTGCAGCCATACTGCAATTAGATGAAGCGGATTGATCAAATAGCGTTACCGTCCAGCCTGCATGTAGTAACGAAAGGGCCATTAATTGTCCCATGATGCCCGCACCTGCAATGCCTACGCGCATGTTTTATCAATACAACAGGCAATCGCGTCTATTTCAGAATGCGGTGTTTTGGGTAAATATTGATTGGTATAACAGGTTTGAATATCAAAGTGTTGATCAATAATATTCAGATGTTTTGTATATAAACCTACTTTATGCCAATCTTTTTCTATATTTAACAAATTACGAGAGAAAAAGGGTAATGTTCTGATAAATATTTTCTTATATAATTCACTGCGTAATTGGGGTTTTGCTTGGCATAATAATTCAAACGCGTCGTCTGGATTTTCAGTGGTGTAAGCCGCGCCACGCTGGGTAGCATTTAAAAAACCCGTAATAATTTCAGGATATTGAAGCATTTCGTCGGGAATAATATATTGTACCGAACAAAAGCAACAACAGCCTAATCCGGCTAATTGATCCAAGCGTAAAAAATTTACTTCGCTATTTAAATACTCTAATTCGACTTTCTGGAAATTAATAAATCCTATTCCCGTATCAATAATATCTCTGCAAATCGCATCCGTTACATTCATGCCAATGCGAATGGTTTCATAACTTTCTGGATCAATGCCCGCTAATGTTGCCAAATCGTCAATAATTTTTTTACCAAATTCGCCAATATAACCAACGCGTTTTCCCCTGATATCTTTAAAAGTATGTATCCCCGCTGATTTTAAAGAAATCAATCCAGTAGGCGGTTCGTCTAGTAACGTTCCAATAGACGTGACGTTATAACCTTTTGCGCGTGCGGCTACCGTATGAATCATAGCTTTTACGCCAATATTGACGTTACCTAATCCGACTATTTCAGTCACATCGCTCGGATCCGTCGGTTCTAAAATAGCGAGATTAATTTTTTCGTGTTCATAAAAACCCAATGCTTTTGCCACAAAAATGGGTGCATGGTAAGGGTTTGCGTACCAGTTGAGTAATAACGTTGTGCGCGTTTTCAGTGTTGACATCATCAAGCTCCCTAAAATAAAAAAATGGAGATGACGAAGGAATAGAACAGCAATTCGTTTGGCGTCCTCACGCTGGTATTATCCAGTTCGAGTCCACGGGTAACTCTCAGCCGATTTCTCAGCACCCCGCGCCATCTATGAGTGGCATAGTAAAGGGATTACCAGAGAAAATCTACGGGGATAGCATGTATGTTTTTCCCAATGGGAATAATATTGTGACCTAAATAGATAATAATTCCTCGATGGAATTTTTTGCCGGCCAGTTCAGAAAGCGCACGAATTCCTTTGAAGTCAGATTCTGTCAGTGCAGTTTTTGCTCTAACTTCGATGCCAACAATTCTGTGTTCTCTGTCTTCTAAGACAATATCCACTTCGTCGTTTGAAAGCGATCGAAAATGAAATAGTTGTGGCTGTATTTTGCTCCATGACGATTGTTTACGCAGTTCATTACCTACAAAGTTCTCAAACAATTGTCCTAGTAGGCGCGTGTCTTTCATGAGTTTTTCAGTGTTAATACCTAAAAGATAAGAGGCTAATCCAGTGTCGTTCAGCATTAATTTGGGTGATTTGACGAAGCGTTTTCCCAGGTTATTTGACCATGCCGGTAATAATTGGATTAAAAAAGTCATTTCTAATAAAGACATATAGCGTTTCAGCGTTGTTTGAGGAAGTGAAGTAGAGCGCGATAATTCTGCATAATTCAAAAGATTTGCACTACGTGTTGCTAATAAAGATAACAATTTGGGGATTTCAGTTAAGCCTTCTATATTAGAAAGCTCGCGAATATCTTTTTGCAAGATGGCAGTAATATAGGATTTAAACCACGCTTCCTGGCGTTGAGGAATTTTTCGCGTCAGCATTTCGGGATATCCACCCTCAATGATGCGTTGAGCAACCGTCGTACCCGATTTTGCCTTGGGCATTATCGAGAAGCCTTGATGGTCGAATAATTTATCAACAAATATTTCATGATGCCCTGAAATTTCACCCTGTGATAATGGCCAGAGTGTTAATATTTCTATGCGTCCAGCAAGTGATTCAGAAAGCGTAGGCAGCAAAAGCACATTCGCAGAGCCGGTCAGTAAAAAACGTCCGGGGCGACGATCTTTATCAATGCTGGCTTTAATTGGACGCAAAAGTTCGGGGACATGTTGAATTTCATCGAGTACAACGGGTTCACTAATACCATTTATAAATCCCGCCGGATCAGAACGAGCAGCGGCTAAAACATCGACATCATCAAAGGTTATATATCGCGTCAGTACTCCATCGGTGACAAGCTGTTTAGATAGCGTAGTTTTTCCTGTTTGGCGCGCACCGTTCAATAGCACCGCGGGGCTATCGGATAAGGCTTCGAGAAGAAACGGGCTAATATGGCGTTTTTTCATGGTGGGTGAATTTTAACCACTTCGTGGCTGAAAATCGTCCACGAAGTGGTTGATTTTCAGCCATCTACTGCTTAGACAACTTAAAATGCTGAACCATATCTTGGGGAATAAATTCCTGAAGCCAGGCTTCAACAGGTTCAAAATATTGAATTAAAGCAGAGCTTTTCCACCATGCTTCATCTGCCATGGGAGTTGTTAGGCGTGCGACTAATAATAAAGCCGCAACAAGCAATACGCCGCGAATTAAGCCAAATACAACACCCAATAATCTATCGGTTCCTGAGAGTCCTGTTTTATCGACCAATGTTGAAATGATGAAATTAATAATCCCACAGGCGAGTAATACAACAACAAATATTCCACCAAAGGCAGCGCCCATTCGGAGTGTAGGAGATTTAATGTAGTTGGTGAGAAGATCGCTAGCCGCGTGACCAAAGGTTAACGCAAACCAAAAAGCTAAAACCCAAGAAACTAAAGAAAGTGCTTCACGAACAAACCCACGAAAAAGACTGATGAGCGCCGAAAATAAAACAATGGCAACGATAACAATATCTGCCCAATTAATTCCGACGCTCGTCAAAATTTATGTCCTCTTATGGAATAACCACCGCACCTGAGTTATTTTCCTCAGATGTTGTGTCTGTTGAAATTGAGGGGGAGTTCATTGATATTGTATCTGCTGATGATGTGTCAGTGGATGATGCGTCAGTTGATGAGCTTGCCGTTGTTGTTGCAGCTTCTTTCGTCGCTGAATGGTGATGCGTTGATTTCGCCGCTTTTGTAACAGCGGGTGATTTATGTGTATTCCCGGCAGAAAAAATAATGCCTTTCAACTGTAATGTTTTGCCCAAGCGTAATTTTACCGTTTCAGCTTCTTTGCGTGTCAGACCATTTCCACCCACTACAACACGGATCATTGTGCCGTGTTTTGTTTTGATAGATTGCGTCGTTGCACTATTAAAACCACGTCCACGTAATGCTTTTACTAAAGCCTGTGCATTTTCGCGCTTAGAAAACGTTCCAACCTGAACGGCCCATATTTTAGTCAGCTCTTTGCTTTGAGCGCTGTCTTTTGAAGAAGAACTTGAGGAACTTGGAGAATTGGAAGAATTTGAAGAAAAAGAATTTTGTGTGGGTGTTACTGTTGAGGTTTGTGTTGGTGTCGATGTAGAAGTAGCCGTATTGGTTGTCGTTGATTTATTTTTGGTGTGTGTACGATGTGTTGCAACAGGCGGTGTTGGGAGTGTTTGCTCTGCTTGCACGGTAGTGGGAGTAGATGCCGCAGAAGAAGATACCGCAGAAGATTCTACGCTTTCTGTTGGTGTGGTGACGGTGTCTTGTGAAGAAAATTCAGTGGTAGGTGTTGTTGATGGTGTTGTGATCGAGTGTTTGTCTGAGTTGCTTTGACTCATCTGTTGAAGATGTTGAATACTTTTTTCTTGTGCCATTTTGTTATTGTGCAGCAAGACAGAAATGCAAATGCCCACGAGAGAAAATAATACAATAATGCCCAATATACGTTGTTTCAATGCGTTATCCATAAGTTACATTCCTTTTTTAGATAGAAAAAAAATAGAAGAAACAATGCACGAGTGCTTACTTCGCGCGTGATGTACTCCATTGCATCCAAACATACACCGGCACACTACTAAAGAACAATAAGCCACCATAGAATAAAATCTGTTGGCCTGCTCCATAAATAGCCCAGAAAGAGTAGAGCATGCCAAGGATACTAATTATAACGGATTTGGTTAAGCGTTTGCCGTTGAATTGTTCTTTATATTTAATAAAAATCATCAGCTCAGCAAGACACGTGAAAAAATAGGGAATCAGAGAGGCGAGAGTTGCCATCAGAATAATAAGTGTAAATTGTTGTACTAAACCGAAACCATACGTTGAAATTAATAAAGCACTGACCAATAAACTTGAAACGATCAGGCCAACATAGGCCGTTCCTTGACGTGATTCTTTGGCAAATACTTTAGGGAATAAACCATCACGCGCTGCTGCAAGAGGAATTTGACCTTGTAATAATGTCCAGCCGTTTAATGCGCCGAGGCATGAAATAACCGCACCGATAGCAATAACAAAATAAGCGGTATGACCAAACATGAGTTGCGCGGCATCTGCATAAGGAGAATTTGATTTAGCTAATTGGGCCATGGGAATCACGCCCATAATGGCAACGGTGCTTAAAATATAAACAACAGCTGTAATTACAACGCCCAAAATAGTGGCTCGCGGAATATTTTTTTGTGGATTTTCAATATCATCTGCCGGAACAGACGCGGATTCTAATCCAATGAATGACCACAGGGTTAGTGTTGCTGCGCCGGTTATAGCCGACATATGTGATTGAGAACTTGTGTTAACGTCCATTAAATAACTGGGATGAATGTAAAACAACCCAAACGTTCCAATTAAAATCAGTGGAAGCAATTTCAGAATGGTTGTTATCAACTGAAAAATACCCGCTTGTTTAACGCCAATGAGATTAATAATTGTCATTAGCCAGATTAATCCAAGGCTTAAACCCAGCGTTAATTCGCCGTTATTTTTAAAAGCAGGAAAAAATACGGTTAAATAACTCACGGCTGCTACAGCAATCGCTGCATTGCCGACCCACAGTGCAATCCAGTAATTATAGGCAATTTGAAATCCAGTGAAATTTCCAAAACCTTCGCGGCAATATGCATAAGGGCCACCCACACGTGGCATGATGCTGCCTAATTTCGCGAACACTAATCCTAAACAGATGGCACCCAAGGCGGTTAATATCCACGCCACTAAACTAATACTGCCAAAGCTAGCGAGCGAAGCGGGAAGTAAAAAGATTCCAGAGCCAATCATATTTCCTGCAACCAGCGCGGTTAACATCCACATACCAAGGGCACGCTTTGGCGCGGGAGAATCTAGCATGGATTATGACTCCTGAAGTTTCAGTGATTTTCCATAATAACTATTTCTTAAAGGCCATAGCAAGAGTAATCCGGGAATAGAGAGGAAAAAGGATAATAAGAAATAATGCGGCCACCCCATGGTTTGTGCGCTGATGCCGGCAAGTGGTCCAACGAAGACACGAGAGAAAGCCGTGATGGCTGAAAATAGCGCAAATTGTGTAGCACTGAATTTTTTATCACACAGCGTAGTAATAAATACAACCGTTGCAGCAGAGACCATGCCGCCAAAAAAGTTATCAGCAAAAATAGTGCCTGCTAAGAGCGGAATATTATTGCCAACAAGAGAAAGCGCCATGAATAAAAAGCTGCAAAGTGCTTGAAGAATCCCAAAATAAAGTAACGCTCGAAATAAAGTCATGCGAGCCAGTAAAATTCCGCCGATGATTCCACCCAGAATAGCGGCTCCAATGCCGACAATTTTATTGAGTGTTCCAATGATCACGAGGGTAAAGTGCATGGACTTAATTAAAAAAGCAGTGGTGAGACTGACGGTAAAGGCATCGCCGAATCTATAGAGCAATAAAAATAATAAAATTAAGAGGGACTGGGGGCGCGACATAAATTCCCGGAAGGGATTGATGACTGCTTCTTTTAACGTATGGGGTGGTGTTGTGCGAACGGGTTCAGGGCTGAAAAAAGTAACGAACATGGTCATAAAGGTTAATCCTGCCATGACTAAATACGCTATTTTGAAACCACTGATACCAGCAAGAATTAATGCTAAACCACCCGAAACAATCATGGCGATTCGGTAACCCGTAATGGTGAATGCTGCGCCCATTCCTCTTTCTTCAGGAGGTAATACATCGGTTCGGTAAGCATCAATGCCGATATCTTGTGTTGCAGAGAAAAAGGCAAGTGCGCAAGCAAGAATAGCCAAATAAAAACCGTGTGTTTTGGGTTGTCCTAATGCCATGAAACATAAAACAATGGCCAGACACAGCTGCATTAATGCAATCCATCCTCGACGTCTTCCCAAAAAAGGTGGAACGAAGCGATCTAAGAATGGCGCCCAGAGAAATTTATACACATAGGGTTGGCCGACGAGAGATAAAAACCCAATGGTTTCAAGCGAAACATTGCTTTGCGCAAACCACGCTTGCAATGTTGTGCCTGAAAGTGCTAACGGAAGACCGGAAGAAAATCCCAGTAATAAAATTGAGAGCGTCCGAAGATTAAATAACGCCAGAATCTTCTTTTTCATTATTATCTGGGCATAGCTGCAGCCGCTTTTGGCGTGACTGCAATTAATTCCACTTTAAATAATAATGTTTCGCTTGGACCAATAGGACCTGCGCCTTTTTCACCATAGGCTAAAGACGGTGGAACAACTAATTCCCATACTGCACCGGGTTTCATTAATTTTAGCGCTTCCGTCCAACCGGCAATAACTTGGGAAACCGGAAATGAAACCGGTTTGCCGTGGGCATAAGAGCTATCAAATACTTTGCCATCAATAAATGTTCCCGTGTAATTCACAGTAACGAGATCAGTATCAATAGGTGATGTACCGGCACCCGCTTTTATAACTTTGTATTGCAATCCATCCGGTAAAGTTACAACGCCGGGTTTGGTTTTATTTTGTGCGGCATACGCGTCGCCATCAGCTTTATTTTTACCACCGGCTTGTTCCATTTGTGTTTCCTGTTTTGCAATAAGATTTTTTTGAAAATTCGTGAGCACGGTTTGCATGTCATCGGGCGTCATCAGTGTTTTTCCTCCGGAAAGTGCATCTTGAACACCTTGTTGTAATGCTTGGGGATTTAAACTCAAGCCTCTGTTTTTGAAATTGTGGCCGATGTCTACGCCAATCGCATAACTGATTTTATCGTTATCGGTTGATAAAACAGAGGATTGCATAGATTCTGTAGATTGTGTGGGTTGCGTTGTCGCAGGAAGTGTTGCGGCAGAGCATGTACCCCATACCATTGCACCAAGTAATACCGAAAATTGTAACTTCATTACACACTCCATATAAGCTCATGCCGGGAGTGCAATTAAAACATATTTCATGCTGAAGGCAAGATTAATTACCAAAGGTAAATGCGTAGGCTTCAAGTCCCGATGCGTTACTATTAATTTCTAAGATGCCATTTTTGGCAGAAGATTGGCTGACCAGTGTATAGAGCTTGTGATGAGATACTGTAACAGCATCTATAGGCGTACCATTTAATTTGAGTGTTGCGGTAATAGGTCGGTTATGTTGAGTGCCTAAAACTAAATAAACGTTTTTGGCTGTAAAATAAATCATCAAACTGGCATTTGGTTGTTCTGCAATAATATAGTCATCTTTAATTGTCCATGAACCCTTCAAGGCCCAATGATTTCTGTCTAATTTTTTAGGGAAGCTATAATTTTTTGCTTGGTCGGCAATAACAGCTTCTGGGCTTGAAAAATTTTCGGCACGTTTATGGCCAAGATACGTTTCAGGTGTTTGCGTCATAGTTGTTGTTGGCGCTTCGGTCTCAAAATAGCTTGTTTTTGCTAGACCCAGCAGTTCGCGAATTTTATTTTCAGTTTCATCGTAGTCGCCTTCGCCAAAATGACTGTCGACAAGTTTTCCGTCGCGATTAATTAAATAATGTGCGGGCCAATAACGGTTATTAAAATTATTCCAGGTGACATAATTATTATCCATTGCGACAGGATAAGTAATTTTAAATTCTTTGACAGCATTAGCGACATTATTAGGATCACTTTCAAAGGGAAATTCAGGTGAATGCACGCCAATAATAACTAAACCCTGATCTTTATATTTTTTATACCAGTTTTCGAGATGCGGAAAAGTACGAATGCAGTTAATACAAGAATAAGTCCAGAAATCGACCAATACGACTTTGTTTTTTAAATCTGCTTGTGTAAGAGGTTTGCTGTTAAACCATTTTGTGATGCCAGTAATTTCGGGTGCTGTTGGGTAAGTACTTTGTACTTCATCCGCTTGCGCAGGTGTGACTACCCACGCGGCGAGATTAAATTTAAATAAACCCAAGAGCGCAAAAATAATAATTATGATTCCCATTAATCTGCGAATAAATACAGCGTGTTTAGAAATTACTCGAATGCGTTGTGTTAATTGCTGACTAAATAAAGCAATAATTAACATGGGAATAGCCGTACCGATACCGAAGGCTATAATAGTTAACGTGGCATCAATATTTGTTTTGGCGGATATAACCTGAATTAATGCGGCGGCTAAAATAGGACCTGCACACGGTGTCCAAATTACGCCAATTAATAAGCCTATAAATAACGCTCCCAAAATGCCTTGAGATCTTTTTCCCGAACTTAAATTTTCAGCGCTGTTAGCTAATTTATTTGTCATCCGCGCAAAATAGTCATCTAAATAGGGAATAACTAATATCAATCCAAATAAAAATAATAATCCATAAGCTATATATTGGAGCGTATCTTGTTGAATACCCGAAATAGCTAATATCTTTCGTGATAGTAGTGCGAAGAACGTAAAGCTGATGATAAAACCCGCAATAATTAAAAATGGTCTAGTTTTATTGCCTACAATAGAGGTAGCTAGTATTAGGGGTAATATGGGAAGAATGCAGGGTGACAGAATTAAGGCAAAGCCTTCGAGGAAAGCCAGCAGGGTGTTTGTAGGCACAATTAACATGTCTTCGATCCCTATGACATATATACATATATATAGAATAGTCCGTTTATATTAAGACAGCCATTAAAAAGATGGCGTCCCCAAGGGGATTCGAACCCCTGTTATTGCCGTGAAAGGGCAGTGTCCTAGGCCTCTAGACGATGGGGACTGCTTTTTTTGCGGGACGTCGCGAGCGCCGTCCTTACTCCTTTTATTGGTGGAGCTAGGCGGGATCGAACCGCCGACCTCTTGCATGCCATGCAAGCGCTCTCCCAGCTGAGCTATAGCCCCTTGAAAAAGGGGATGTATTCTAATCGCAGCAGTGGGGGGAGTGTCAAATAAATCTTGAGATTTAAGAAAACCTTAAGGTTTGATACGTAGAATACAGCAATTTCAACTTTTTGACGATGAGGTTTAATAAATATGGAAGAGGTACGAAAGTATCAAGTCAATCTAGCAGCCCTTAAGGCAGCAATAACGCCTAAGGATTTTAAGCGAGAACTTCAGAAGGTCACTTCTGTTACCGATTTAACCGAGCACGAATGGTCAGAATTGGTGGAGTGGTCGAAGAAAAGAATAGATAGATGCATTTTGATTACGACTGATGAGGATGAAATATTTCGCTGCTTGTTAAGAAAATTGATCGAGTTATCTTCAGAAAAAGAAAAATTAAGCCTTACCGAACAAAGATTTAGTGACTGCAACACCCTCTTGCATCAACGTCGTTTTAAGACTTTGTATAACGACTTTAAAAATCCACAAGGATATTCTCTGCGCTTTTTCCTTTATAAACGTGGGCCGACCGTTTGTGTTGGAGCTCCTTACGAAGAAACCGCCCAGGACCAAATATGTGAGGGGCCGAAGAAAATTACGAAATTTAAGGAAGGCTATATTCCTTTTAATTACCTGTGCGATAAGGTAATAACGATCGCCTTCGGGGGAAGTATTGATCTCACCGTTTTTACGTTTCTAGTATCAGAATTTGGAAAGGACTTTGCCCCCCAAATTTTTTCAGGTTTATTACCATTGACTATAAATATTGACAGCTATGATAATTTTTTATGTAAAGCATTGAACGTGATCAAAGAAAATAGAGTTATGCTGAATGAGTGCTATAAAGCATATCTTGTCCATTTTGTAGGTAGCAACGAGTTTAAAAATTTTTCGAAAGATGTATTAATAAACTCTTGCCCTACTAGTCCCTCTATACTTCGTTATATTCGGATTTTTTCTTTATTGCTGGACTATGGAGTGGATGCTTCTCTCATAATGGCTAACGGAAAAAACCTAAACAATGTTGTGGTGGAATTAAAGAAGCATCTACAACAGGATTGGCTTCCAAATGACATGTGGTTTAAAGAGCTCTGTACTGCGGTACAAGGATTATCAAAAAAAATTAATATAGATTTGGTAACAACGATGGGCATATTTAGTCGTCGGTTACGCGCGCCTCGCGATGTGAGCGTATTAATTTCCCATGCCTTGCAGGCGCAAAGGAGATGCATATTAACTGCTCACAAATCGCGCTAATTTATTTATCACGTTAATCTTCAAGATTTGATAGGTAGAATACAGCATTTTCAACTTTTTGATGATGAGGTCCTAATAAAATGGAAGAAATTAAAGAGCGCAAAATAGATATAGCTGCCCTTAAAGCCGCAATTCATGGCGTGGATGTCATTGCCTTTAAAAAAGAACTTGAAAAAATCACCCAAGTTTCAGACTTAACGGAAGCACAATGGTCTGTTTTGGTACGAATATCGAGCAACAGCATAGTATCCCAGGGTTCTGATTTTCTTAAACGGTTTAGAGAAAGAGATGACAAAGCTATATTTCGTCTCTTGCTTGAAAAGTTGATGGCTTTATCTTCGGCTAAAGAAAAATTAACACTGACAGCAGCCGGATTTGAAGACTGTCGTGCGGTGGTCGTGCTGGGTGAATACGGTCTCAATTATTTATATAGATCCCTAAAAAATAAAGAGGGATATACTTTACGTTTTTTTCTTATGCGTCGTGGGCCAGCGTGTTTTGTTGATGAAGCAGCCTGCTACGCTTCCGAAAATGTTTCAACAAATGTCTCAACTCTTGCTAGTGCGGCTAAAATAGCGGCATTTAAAAACGGTGACGTTAGGTTTGAAGAGATGTGGAAAAATGGAGTGGTTGGTGATTCTGGTGATAAAACGGTTATTCAGTTTCTCATTAAGGAATTTTGTTTAGATTTGCCCCCTGTGTTTTTTAAAATGATCAATCATTATGGTGATCTTACTAAACTTATCCCTGCTTTAGCAGAAAACAAAATTTTAGCTAAATCTTGTCGAGCGCTTCATTCGCATTTTTTAAGTAAAGTTGCTTCGCCTCCCCAATTTAATGAAAAAGAATTCAGTGAGTGTTATGACTTATTGCGAGCAGCAATTATTGAAAATAGGAATTCTGATTTTCTCATCATCAGTCACAATAACGTGTGTGAGAGACGGAGTAACTACGACAGGCTTTGTAAAAAGCTTTCTGATCCTGTAGATGCGTATGCACGTGCTGCTAACGATTATATTGTATTTTTCAGCCTATTTATAAAAGAAGGTGTAAGTCCTTGGTTAGAAACGCAAAATGGAAAAACCTTGTATGATTGTATGTTGAGGTTGAAGGAAGAAATTGACCGTATTCATAGCTTTTTTGATAAATATAAACCGGACGGGTGGGAAATCGGAGTGGCAGTTTCTCGTCTAAATGAAGCGCGCGTTAATCTAACTGCATTACTTAAATTGGTAGAGCCTAAGTTGCCTGTTCACAGAATGAGAGAAGCATTATGCGTATGGAAATTTGGACAAATCTCATTTTTTTGTCAGATACCCAGAGATGTGATGCAAATAATTGGTGGGTATGTTTTAGCAGAAAATAAAAATTCTACTCCATCAGTCGGAGCAAAATTGGGCTAATTTATTTATCACCTTGATTTTCCCCAACACCCTAATCGTCGACTGCAACGGTGGTGAGACTGTTCCGCCCGTTAAAATTACTCTCACTGGCTGAGCCAAATCGCCCAGCTTTAATTCAAACTTTGCGGCAACAGCATTTAAAATTTCATGAATGGGCTCATCAGAAAAATCAGCCAGATTTTCTAGCTGATCTTTAAGTAATTTTAAAGCAGGCTTAATAATTTCTGTAATATGTTTTTCTTGAAGTTCTTTGGGCGGATGAATATCTTGAAAGAAAAATAAACTACGCTCTGCCATTTCTTTTAAAGTTTTAGCTCTTTCTTTTTGAATTTCAATAATATCTGTCAATAACGGCCCGTTAGAGATATCTATTCCCAGTTTACTTAAATGCCAGGCAAATTCGTGTGAGCTGTCTGATGGCGCATCTGTTTTGAGAAAATGCTGGTTAAGCCAAATTAATTTTGACGTATTAAACGACGCTGCGGCTTTATTAACATCGGTAATATCAAATAATTCTTCCATTTCGGTAAGAGAAAATATTTCTTGATCCCCGTGCGACCAACCCAGCCTGACTAAATAGTTTAATAACGCATGAGGCAAATATCCCTCTTCTCTATATTGCATAACACTTACGGCGCCATGCCTTTTGGATAATCTTTTTCCGTCACTGCCTAATATCATAGGTATATGCGCATAAATGGGAATTTCTGCGCCCAGTGCTTGAAGAATATTAATTTGTCGGGGAGTATTATTTAAGTGGTCATCGCCGCGAATAACATGCGTAATTTTCATTTCCCAGTCATCAACAACGACGGTGAAATTATAGGTGGGTGAGCCGTCGGTTCGGACAATAATTAAATCATCTAATTCGCTATTTTGAAAAACGGTTTTGCCATGAACTGCATCATCAAAAACAACTTCGCCCTCATCAGGATTTAAAAAACGTATGACATGGGGAGTATTTTCTGGATGATTTGTAAGATTACGACACAAACCGTCATATCTCGGCTTTGCTTTATCTGCCATTTGTTGATTGCGAAGTTGCTCTAAACGTTCTTTTGAGCAATAGCATCTGTAAGCCTTTTTTTGAGAAACTAATTCTTGCGCGACCGCTTTATATTTTTCGAATCGGTGAGTTTGATAATAGGGGCCATCGTCGTATTTTAACCCCAACCATTCCATGCCATCTAATATAGCCTGGACAGATTCTTGCGAAGAACGTTCAAGATCCGTATCTTCAATGCGTAATATAAATATGCCCTTGTGTTTACGCGCATACAAATAAGAATACAAAGCTGTGCGTGCGCTGCCGACGTGTAGATATCCAGTGGGACTTGGGGCAAAACGAGTGCGGACTTCTTTAACTGTTGTCATCGTTGTTCTCTCAATCGTAGAATAGAAATCATTCTAACTGACTTAGGAAAGCAATGAAATTACCACGGAAAGTAAAGTTGGTTGAGGTGGGACCGCGAGACGGTTTACAAAACGAATCGCGTATTCTTCCCGCTGAAATTAAAGTTGAATTTATAAACCGCTTAAGTGAGACGGGCTTGAAGGTGATTGAAGCCACCAGTTTTGTTTCACCTAAATGGATTCCCCAATTGGCGGACAATGAATTTGTGCTCAGCCATATTAAACGCAAACCTAAAGTTGAATATCCTGTTTTGGTTCCCAACAAAATGGGTTTTGAGAATGCGGTAAAATCGGGCGCAAAAGAAATAGCGGTATTTACTGCAGCAACGGAAACGTTCTGTCAAAAAAATACCCACTGTTCTTTGGAAGAAAGCCTAAATAGAGCAGCTGAAGTTATTGTATTAGCTAAAAAAAATAAAATTAAAGTCCGAGGATATATTTCGTGCGTGATGGGATGTCCGTACGAGGGAAAAGTGGCGGTTTCTCAAGTGGTCTCTATTGCTGAGAAATTATTTGGATGGGGATGCAGTGAAATTTCCTTGGGCGATACCATAGGCGTAGGCACACCCAAACAAGCCCAAATGTTAGTTAAAGCCGTCGCAGAAAAAATACCCAAAAAATATCTGGCCGCGCATTTTCATGATACCTATGGCCAGGCACTTGCCAATTTATTTGCTGTATTAGAGTGTGGTATTAGCGTGATTGATAGCTCAGTCAGTGGCTTGGGCGGTTGTCCGTATGCTAAGGGCGCGTCTGGAAATGTCGCGACAGAAGATGTGCTGTACATGCTGAATGGCCTTGGCATAGAAACGGGCGTTGATCTCGAAAAGCTGTTAAAAACAGGCAGATTTATATCAGATTATCTCAATCGCCCTCCCCGTTCCAAACTAGGACAAGCAAAAATGCTATAATTTTGGCTATGAACGCGCCTCTTTGTTTGATCTATACCATTACTTTTCAATCACAACCGACGTTGAGGTACTTCATCGAGCCAGGATTAACCCTGGTTTTAAAATCAGGCGGATATGGAAAACCCAGATTAATTTCAAGTCTCAGTGAAGTTCCTCCAGAAATTATTCAAGACAGTGATAAAGCTATTTTTAAACAACTCGACAAGTTGCCCGAAAAATTTTTATTGGACGGAACGGGAGCGTCGGTACTATTGCAATTATTATTACGCACGGGTCGCTGTCATTTTGCGACACATCGTTCTCCTCCACTCTCCGAAGGGCCATTATTAAATGGCAATGTGGAATGGATAAAAGAACCCGATGGCAAACAGCGTTTGCATTGTTGGGTGAGCAGTCGTTCTATTACTGTATTACCGTTGAAGCCATTATGGTATGTCGATCATGAAAAACGTTGTTGTGGGATTTTGCGTGTACCACTCGATCCTGAAGCCGCCGCGTATTTATTAAAATCTCCACCACTCTCGGAAGCAGAATTAAAAGAAATTTATGTATTATTAAAACACACTAAATCTGAAACAGAAGCCAAGCAGCAACTCAAGGATCATCTTCAGAAAATTACGGCGCCCTATTCAGAAAAACAAATTGATTATTGGTATTGCGATTGGAAAGCGACTTCACCCCAACGCCAATGGTTTGAATTTGAAATGGGTGTTTCGTTGGAAGGCGAAAAAGTCAATCTTTTGCCGCTCTTGGCAGAGTTTATTCAAAGCCAATTGAATATGCATACGCTAGCTGAATTAAACAGCATGCCGGATGATAAGATTTTTTCTATAAAACTAAGAAACGAAAAAGTATTGGCGTTTCCGATGAAGCGACTCAGAAAAATCCTGGCTATATTAACCGAGCTATATGAAGAAGACAGCTTGTCCGGCAATGAAAAATTACGGCTTTCGCAATTTCGGGCATTACAGTTTGGTGATCTCCAAGACGCTTTGGGTACAAAAAATATTCAATGGCGCGGAGAATTATCCCCCCATCAATTAGCCGACAAATTCGCAGCCTATTTAAAACAAAGCAAATTAACCATCCCTAAAAATTTTCAAGGCGAATTACGTGAATATCAACGGGAAGGCGTGCGTTGGTTGCAGTTTCTCAAAGAAATGGGGTTCGGTGGTGTATTAGCTGATGATATGGGATTAGGAAAAACCGTCCAATTATTAGCGCATGTCTTAATCGAAAAAAATAAAAAATCAGCGCAATTACCGACGCTTATTGTCGCGCCGACCAGTTTAATTATGAATTGGAAGCGAGAAGCCGAACGGTTTACGCCTAGCTTAAAAGTATTGATTTTACATGGTAATTTGCGCAAAGACAGTTTTACCAAGATTAAACATTACGACATCATTATTACTACGTATGCGTTATTAATTCGCGACGAAGAAATGTTGGTGCAACAAAAGTTCCACTTGCTCGTCTTAGACGAAGCGCAATATATCAAAAATATTCATTCAAAAGCAGGACAAATAGCCCGAAGATTAACTGCAGAACAACGTTTATGTTTGACGGGTACGCCGATGGAAAATCATCTCGGCGAGTTGTGGTCTTTGTTCCACTTTTTATTACCTGGCTTATTAGGCGAAAAAACGCAGTTTTATAAATTATTCCGCACACCCATCGAAAAAAATGGCGATAGCAAAAGACGTGATTATTTGCGTCAACGTATTTCGCCGTTTTTCTTACGACGGACTAAAAAAGAAGTCTTGAAAGAATTGCCTGAAAAAATAGAAATGATTCAGCCCGTAGTATTAACCGATTCGCAGCGTGAATTATATGAAGATATTCGTATTGCCCTGCATGATGGTGTCTTATCCGTTATTCGTGAGCGTGGATTAGGACGAAGTCAGATTTATATTTTAGATGCGTTATTAAAATTACGACAAGTCTGTTGTGACCCAAGATTATTAAAAATTGACAGAGAAAACAGTAATTTTAGTATGATGGATTCCGCAAAACTCCAATGGCTTATGGACTTGTTACCCAATCTTATTGATCAGGGTAGAAAAATTTTATTATTTTCGCAATTTACCCAAATGATTGCGTTAATCGAAGAAGCCTGTAAATCCGCGAATATTTCGTATGTTAAATTAACGGGTAAAACAGAAGACCGCGATGCGGTGATACAAAAATTCCAATCCGGTGAAATACCCTTGTTTTTAATTAGTCTTAAAGCGGGTGGCGTGGGATTAAATTTAACTCAAGCAGATACCGTCATTCATTATGATCCGTGGTGGAATCCCGCCGTTGAAAATCAAGCCACTGATAGAGCCCACCGAATTGGTCAAGACAAAACCGTATTCGTGTATAAATTAATCACCAGTGGAACCATAGAAGAAAAGATATTAGCTTTGCAAAACGAAAAACAAGCTTTGTTAACGTCTATGTTGTCTGGCAGTATTCAAAGCGTCGATGAATTATCCCTGTCTAATATTGAAAAATTGTTCGCGCCGTTGAGTGTGGAATAATTTATTTCTGTTCTTTCACCAAAAACAACACTCCCCACGCAAAAATTAAATACAGCGGCAGTATAAAAAAAGCCTGATGATAATCGGCCAGCGAAAAATGCCGTACGCCATTCACTACTTTTCCGCTCCAATGCAAATCTAAAAATTTACCCACTAAAGGTTCTGTTAGGGCCCCTAAAATATCACTGCCTGTATTGATCATCGCTACAACGGTTGCAGTCATAGTTAATAAATTAATTTCTTTGGCGAGCGCAAACGCTAACATAAACGCCCCCGTACAAAAGCCGATCATAAACATCAAAAAGCCAATGATTACTATAGATAAATTAGGGTAATAAATTAAGATCAATAAACTTAGCGATGAAATTATTGCACTGGATTGCATGATGAATTTCCGGTTACTCAAGCGATCAGACATAAATCCTAATACGGGTCCGCCGACGCCAAATCCAATAAATATCCAGGATAATAAAAACGACGCTTGTGTAAGGCTGAGTGGATAGGCAGAGCATAAAAAGGGATTTCCCCATAAACCGCCGAGCACGGCAACCGGTGAAAACGCAAAGCCGCTGTACAATAACAATAACCAATTTTGTCTATTCTTCAGGATATTCAGCAGATTTTCTTTTGTCCAACTGGTTTTATAATAAACCCGCTCAGATTTTTTTTCTTGCGCCAATAAAAAAAATAAACCCGCAATAAATAAACCCAAGAGAGATACCAGAAATAACATTGTGCGCCAGCCGATTTTTTCTAAAATAATAACGAGGGGCGTTTCACCAAATACAGCACCTAACATAACGGCTGTCGCTAAAAGTCCGCCAATAAACGCAAATTGTTTGGGTTGAAAATAATCCGCGGCCATTTTCATGTAATTCACAGTTGCAAATCCAACGCCCATTCCCATGAGAATTCGCGCACAAATTGCGCCCATGAGCGTATGTGATTGGCTGAAGAAAAATGCGCCTAACGCGCAGCTTAAAATAGCCAGAGGTGTAATTTTTCGCGCGCCGAATTTATCTAAGAGGGGCCCTGCAAATAATTGAATAATTAAATAGCCGTAGAAATATACCGCTGCGAGATTTCCTAATTGCGCTCCGCCAATATGAAAAGCGCGCATTAAATCATCGCTCATGATTCCCGGCGAAACTTGCAGGACGTATTTATAAAATAAGAACGCTGCAGATAAACTGATGATGAGCCATGGGTACAGTCGATGTTTTTGCGAGGAATTCATAGTTTTTCTCTCTCTTGAGTGTTTGATGGGATAAAAAACAAAATAGGATGGCGAGAGAGAGTTGTGCCTTACGGCACCAAAATAACGACGACGTTGTAAATTGCAGTTGGAAGGATATTCATGACTTCACTGTAACGTGGTGAGGGATTTTATGTCAAGCGTGAATTCTATATCAAATTACCTTCTCCCGTTACCGGGAGAAGGTGCCCGAAGGGCGGATGAGGTGAATTATTTTTATACTTCCCTTACCGCTGCATTATTCGGCAGTGCTTCTTTCATCAACGGCGATTCTTCCGTGACTCCGCTGTTCTTTCCGCATCGTCGTATAACAAAAAAGAGAGTAAGACTCATGATTGCTGCGCTGCCAAGTGCAATCATCGCAACAGCAGCAGAATCATCACTGGTAAAAACGCGAGCGGTGAGACCGTTTGTCAGGGCTTGATCAACGCAAGAAGTGATGAGATTTTTCAGGTTATAAGACACATCGCAAAGACTTGACCCGAAAACAGAGCTCCCATAACTTTTAGTAAAGGTATAAATTCCTTGGCACGAATCGATGAGGCAGCAGTTTTCATCAGAAACAGGAATAATACTGCAATTAGCGCTGATTAATTTATAGCTCAGTGCTTCCAGGCCATAATTTTCGCAGACAACTATATTGGGTTGCGTAGCGCCAGGGGTTAAATAACAATAACTCTGTGCGGCTGCTTCAGAAAGTTGCCCTAAAAAAGTCAAACTAAAAATAGGTTTGCTGAGATCAAATATTCCACTGGCAATATTTATAGCTTTTGATGCTGCCCACGATATTGCGCTAGTCCATGTTGATGGAATTTTTTTAGAATTGAACTCTTGCAATATAAGCCCCTATTTTTTGGGTAGTATTTTATGTATAAATCTACTGCATCACGCAACCACTTTGGTAACCAGGTCTAGGACCACCTTTTAATTGATCTGTCTCGACATACGTTACTTCGCCATTATCAGCAGTTGTTTCGCTATCACCACTACCACCTGATTTTTCGGCAGCACTGAGATGAGCATCATCGACCCCGCGCTCAACAATCCCTTGCTCTTTACCATCTTGGAACCATTTGGCTTTGAGTTTACGGCAACTGAAATAAATTATAGCTGTTACTAAAGCGATTCCTCCGCCAACAAGTATAATGACCTTTAGTGCGTCTCCAGATCCTCCGAATATTCCGTTTTGGACATTGTTCCTGAGGATACGATCAACAGTAGGATCAAGTCTTTGGCCATAACGAAGCCAGCAGGCATCTCCACCAAGAGCAGTGACTCCATAACTTTTTTCCAGGTGATACCGTATTTCCTGACAGGCATAAGCGGGTGCTGACGTAACGTTTGGGTTTTGCAGATCCAAATCTCTCGATAAATTAACCAATTGTTGTGTGTCGGCACAATTGAGCAAATAAGGTGTGAATTGTCCCTGCACGGTAAAACAATAATCGGCTAATACTGTCGGAATTTGTGTAACAAACGTTACAGCAAGTACTGCTCCGCTGTTAAATACACGGGAGAGTCCGTCGACGGTACCATTGACTAATTTTTTTCCAGCCCACGTTAAGGGATTACTTACCCAGCGAGAGAGTGATGAAGTCGTTTGTTCTTGCATGTTTAAATCCTCGTTATAATTACGGCGGTTAAATATTTTTTAGGGTTTATATATATTGCGCGTTGTTGCTTGGCCGCGATCTTCTTCTCTGTCCGTACTCACTAAGCGGTCATGTTCTGTAACCATAAGTTTCGCATTGGTTTTGTTGCATTTTCCCTTGAAAATACAGTAGCCGATACCCATGACTCCCAGCAACCCTGCCGTTCCAAAAGCACTAATCATAATGGCCGAAGCAATGTCTGATCCGCCGCCAAATATTCCACTGACAACATTATTGCTGAGTATGGTGTCAACAAGCGGATTAAGTCTGTTATCAAAAAGAAGACCGCATGCAGCGCTATTAAAATAGGTAGTACCATAAGCTTTGCTAAATTCGTACGCTGTTTCATAACATTGAAACAGAGGAACGGCTACTGCACTCGCATTCGATTCGAGAAGTCGGGTCAGATTCGCTAATTGTTGTGAATTGACACAGTCAAACCAATAAGGCGCATATTCATTGGGTATTCTAAAACAAAAATCGCCACCCGCGGTTGTGATTTGCGTTGCAACTAACGTTGCAGTAAGTACTGGGCCTCTCGTGAAGAGTGCCGAGGTAGTATTTACAGCCGCGTTGGCTGCTTTACTTGCCCAGGTAAACGGAGCGGTTATCCAGCGTGATGCAGCAGGTGCAGTTGATTGTTCGTCCATCGTTAAGTCCTCGTTATTTAAAGTAAGTTTTTGCTATACGTATGCTACGTTTCCAGTTTTTGAATTGTCGCTGTCGCTAAATAGCCTTGAATTTTCATCAGTAGTTTGTGTCTGAGCATTACGGCCGCACTTCCTCTTATAGAAAAGTGCAGCAGCGAGTGCAGCTATTGATACAGTTCCTACTCCAGCGGCAACAATGGCAAATGTCATCCAGCCGTCATACGCACCGCCATATATTCCACTTTTAGTATTAGCGCTCAAAATATTGTTAATGAGAGGATCAAGCGTATTGAAATAAGACAGATGGCAAGCTGGATTGCCAAAATACGTTGTTCCGTAAGTTTTCCAGTTATGGAAAGGGAACGTTGTGTCATAACACGCGTGAATATTAACGGCTGTGGCGTTCGCTTGTGTAGCTAAATCTCGGCTTAAATTGACAAGTTGTTGATAATTTACGCAGTTGAGCCAAAAAAGATTGCTGACATTACGTGGTAGTTGAAAACAGTAATCTGCGACCGTTGAAGTAACCTGCGTTGCGAATGTGAGAGCGAATACAGGTGTTTTTGCGGTGACCCAAGATAGAGCGCTTGTCCAGCGAGATTGTTGTTCTTGCATCTACTGCCCTCATTATCAATTTGTGCGTCTAGGGGAGGACGAGAAATATACGGAAATTGGGTCAAAAAGTCAATGAAAAATGGGGGTTTTATACCCCTCTCCTTTTAACAGGAGAGGGTCCCGAAGGGGGGTGAGGTTAATGCCTCTCCAATCTCCTATACGATAGTGCCTCCGTAACATGGGCTTTTTCTATGTTTTCATTGTGCGAAAGATCCGCAATCGTTCGCGCAACACGCAAAATTCTGTGGTACGCCCGCGCGGATAAATTTAATTTCTCAATGGCCCTTGCCAAAAATTCTTTATTAGGCTGAGATAATACCGCCTGTTTTTCTAGTACTTTTCCAGAAAGTAGCGCATTAATTTTATGTTGGCGGGCCAATTGAATATTCCGCGATTCCGTCACGCGCGCTTTTACCGTTTCGCTGTTTTCATTAATGCTCTCTTGAAGTTGAGTCAGTAAACCATGCGGTAAATTAGGGACTTCAATATGCATATCAATTCTGTCTAATAGGGGGCCCGATATTTTTCGTCGGTATTTAGAAATTTGTTCTTTCGTACAATGGCATCGTCCATTCGGATCGGTAAGATAACCACATGGACATGGATTCATCGCTGCAATTAATTGAAATCGCGCGGGAAATTCAGCTTGTATTGTTGCGCGCGAAATTGTAATCACACCAGACTCCAATGGTTCGCGAAGTGATTCTAAAACATGGCGATTAAATTCAGGTAGTTCATCCAAAAATAAAACACCGTGATGTGATAACGAAATTTCTCCCGGTTTTGGTGGACGTCCTCCGCCAACCAATGCTGCTGTTGATGCAGTATGATGCGGCGATCTAAATGGCCGTTCTTTCCATTGTGATGCTTTAAAGCCTTTATTACTGATAGATAATAACGCCGCAACTTCGAAAGCCTCGTCGTGCGTTAATTCAGGAAGTATGGTGGGAATTCGACTCGCCAACATAGTTTTTCCCGTACCGGGTGGACCAATCATTAATAAACTGTGCCCACCTGCAGCGGCAATTTCTAATGCACGTCGTGCATGTATTTGACCCCGAACATCGGCAAGGTCGTTTTTGAATTCTGGAGTGGAGATTATTTCACTGGAAGATTTTACATAGGGTTTTATGGGCATGCTGCCAGAAAGATGCATGCAGACTTCCATTAAATTATTCGCGGGATAAATTTCTAGATCACCCGATAATAAAGCTTCATCAGCGTTACTTTTGGGGATAATTAATTTACGTTTAGATTTTCGGGTTTGTAATGCAAAAGGTAATACGCCTGTAATAGAACAAAGATCGCCGGATAGTCCTAATTCGCCGGCGAATTCATATTCTTTAAGTTGTTTAGCGGGAATTTGTCGCGAGGCGGCTAATATCGCCAATGCAATAGGCAGATCAAATCGACCACTTTCTTTTGGGATATCCGCCGGGCCTAAATTAACGGTAATAACTCTGGAATGAAAATCAAAACCGCTATTAATTAATGCACTACGCACGCGGTCTTTGCTTTCTTTTACTGCCGCTTCGGGAAGTCCGACCATATTAAATCTGGGTAGTCCATTAGAAAGATGTGCTTCAACCGTAACGAGAGGTGCGCTAATTCCAAGGGAGGCGCGGCTATATAAAACAGCAAGAGACATGAGACGATCCTTATTATTACGGGTAGAGCAGTTAATTTAGCACAGGATAAATTTTTGCGCGAAATTTATTTTTCTAATTCAGACATTTTTTTTTCCAGCTCTTCTAATTTAGCTCTGGTTTTTGCTAATACGCGCGCTTGAACATCAAATTCTTCGCGCGTGACTAGATTTAATTTATGTAAAGTAGATTTGATAAATTCATGAAAATGTTTTTCGAGATCTAGCATAAAATTATGCTCATAAAATACAGCAGGTTAACCAAAAGGGTACATCTTTCTCGTACGCTACGCCGCGTTCACGTAATGTCGGATGATAAAACCGTACACTCACGCCATGACGTCCCACGCTAATTTCTGGAAATGCGGTAATATCATTGGGAACGGCAACGCGAATTAATTGACATGACATTTGTGGATCTAAGCTGGTTTGATAAAAACCACTGTGAGCGGTATGCATAATGGCTTGGCCACTGTGACGCACAAGCTGTAACATTTCATCAACAACTTGAAATAAATCTTCCAATTCAGTGAGCCATTCGACTAATTTTGCATGACGCTCTTTGCCCGGTTGCTTAAGCCAATAATAAAAACTCGGTGTATCAAAACTACAAGTTCCGCCAGGCATACCCAAATGTTGACGAATGCTAATTAAGAAATCATTGTCGCGTAATTTTGCGCCAAATTTTCCGCTATTTTTTTGCAGTAATTCAATAATTTGTTCAAGGCTTTTCAGTGCAGTCGTTAATTTTGTTTGATCAATATGAGGCTCGTTTAGAAAACGCTGTAAATTAGCGGATTGACGTAAAAATTCTTTAATAAATTTTCCGCGTAAATCCGGACGTTCGGTGAGCGACAATATATCTGTGAGCGCCGACATCGTGCCGCGCGTTTCATGTAAATTAGAACCGCGTAAACTATTTTCTGCGAGCTGTAATAGATGTTCAACGCGAAGACAGACACGAATCAATTCATTAACGGGTTGTTCAAAAATAATTGTCTGATTTGACATAATACAAGCCTTTTTATTTCCTGGGCGCTATGATAGAGCCTTTTAAGGCGGGCGACAATGAAAGTCGATGTGGTGATTGTAGGCGGTGGAATGGTTGGCTTAGCCACGGCGTTGCTGCTTTCGCAAAATGGATTTGAAGTATGTCTCTTGGATATTCATCCCTGTACCCCAATTCCACTCTCAGAATCCTATGATCTCAGAGTCAGTGCGATCACGCTGGGAACCGTAAAGCTTTTTAAAAGCTTAGGTATTTGGGAAGATATTCATAATCTTAGAGTAGGTAAATTCGACAAAATTAAAATTTGGGAAGAGTGTGATACCCAAAATATCTGCTTCGATCCTGCAAAAGGCTATATTATTGAAAATAAAGTTATCCAGCTTGCGCTGATACAAAAATCAGAAAAGATTAAAATCCTGGCGCCCGTTAAAATCCAAGCTATTCAAAAATCCCCCGATAATATTGGCGTTTTATTAGATAATGGCCTAACGATTACTTCAAAATTACTTATTGGCGCCGATGGGGCAAACTCAAAAATTCGTGAATGGGCAGAATTGGGATTATCTGAAAAAAGTTATGACCAATCTGCGTTAGTGGCGACTGTCCAGACAGAAAAATCCCATGAAAATACAGCTAGACAGAGATTTTTACCTGAAGGGCCATTAGCGTTATTACCACTGTCTAAACCCAACTATTGTTCTATTGTCTGGACAAACAAACCCGAGACCACACAAAAATTATTAGCGTTAAGTCCGTCAGAATTTGATGCTGAGATCAAAAAATATTGGCATGATGAGCTGGGTGAAATTAGACTTGTTGATCAGCGATTAGCTTTTGCTTTATCGAAAAAACACGCAGAGCATTACGTAAAAGAAAGAGTAGTGTTGGTGGGCGATGCTGCGCATACCATTCATCCTTTAGCAGGCCAAGGAGTAAATTTAGGATTCTTAGATGCACAAGCTTTATGTGAAATAGTAACCCACGCTAAAACAGAAAATCGCGATATCGGTTTGCTTCATACGCTCAGACGTTATGAACGATCACGCAAAGGCGATAATATTTTGGTTCAAAAATTAATGGATATTTTTAATTCACCCAGAATCAGAAAATGGGGTGTTACTATTATATCCCATAATAATTTCTTCAAAACGATTATGTTAGCGTGGATGCAACAACGGGAGAAAGCGTCATGCAAAAAGTCATGTTAGATCAACCAGTACCCGATTTTACTCTGCCATCGACAGATGGTAATAACTTTACATTATCTTCGCTGCGCGGCAAAAATATTGTTTTATATTTTTATCCGAAAGATTGTACCTCGGGTTGTACGTTAGAAGGCCAAAATTTTCGGGATAATATATCGAAATTTAATAAATTAGATGCTGTCATAGTGGGTATTTCTCGAGATACTTTAAAATTACATCATAAATTTAAATCAGAACAATCTTTTCCCTTTGAGCTATTAAGCGATGCTGAAGAATTAGTATGTAATTTATTTGATGTAATTAAAGATAAAACTATGTATGGCAAAAAAGTCAGAGGTATTCAACGCAGTACTTTTCTGATTGATAAACATGGAAAATTAATTCATGAATGGCGCGGCGTAAAAGTCGATGGCCATGTTGAAGAAGTGTTAGCGACACTCAAAGAGATTTAAATATGAAAACGCCGTTATACGAATGGCATGTGACTCACGGGGCAAAAATAGTTGATTTTGCAGGTTGGAGTATGCCCATTCATTATGGTTCTCAACTGGAAGAACATCAGGCGGTGCGAAACCATGCAGGAATTTTCGATGTTTCCCATATGAACGTTGTAGATATTACGGGCCATGAGTCTAAGAATTATTTAAAATTTTTATTGGCGAATAATATCGAAAAAATTGTTCCTGGGAGAGCGTTATATACCTGTATGTTAGATCATTCAGGCGGAATTATTGATGATTTAATAGTTTATTATATTTCTGAAAATAATTTTAGATTAGTCTTAAACGCAGGAACACGAGAAAAAGATGTAAATTGGCTGAATAAAATGGGCGAAAATTTTAAAGAGGTAAAAATACAGCCCCAAGAAAATAGGGCTATTATTGCCTTGCAGGGACCCGAGGCTGTAAATATAGCGAAAAAAATATTTGATGTTAGTAATTTCCCCGAGAAAATATTTAGTTTTGATTTTTCAGAAAATATGATGATCGCAAGAACAGGCTATACGGGTGAGGATGGCGTTGAAATTATGTGTCCTGCAGAATCTTCCCAGGAAATCTGGGATAAATTAATTACAGCGGGTGCAAAAGCTATTGGCTTGGGTGCACGAGATTCGCTGAGATTAGAAGCGGGTTTGAATTTATATGGCTCCGATATGGACGAAACGGTATCGCCGCTGGAATCTAATTTAAGTTGGACAGTGGCTTTCGAACCCCAAGAGCGAAAATTTATAGGCCGGGAAAAATTAGAAGAACAAAAAAAAATGGGGGTTCCCCATAAATTAATTGGCTTGATACTAGAAAAAGGCGGCGTGTTACGCCATGGCCAAAAAGTGTGGTCGCACGGTAAAGAAGTGGGTGTCATCACCAGCGGTGGATTTTCGCCAACCCTCAATGTTTCGATTGCGATGGCGCGGATTGAAAATAAAAGCTTTATAGAAGCCGAAGTCGAGATTAGAGGAAAACGCTTGCCAGTTAATATCACTTCCCTGCCTTTTGTGAAGAGAAAGTGACACTTTGGCGCAATTAATATAGAGTGGGCGGCTATGAAAAAGATTCTCTTTGGCGTCGCCACCAGCTTACTTTTCGTGCAATGCGCTTACGCGGATGACCTATTGGCGGTATACCAACAAGCGCTCGACAATGATCCCGTTATCCAAGCCGCGAAGGCGACACGCGATGCGACGATGGAAGGGGTACCGCAAAGTGTAGCTCAGCTACTTCCAAATATTGGTGCAACGGCACAATCGTCACATATTCGTACGAGTCCACCCAGTGCTGCTGCTACTGCCGCTTTCGGTGGAAATGACTCGGATTTTTACCAACATGATTATACGTTGACACTGACACAGCCCATTTTTAATTTTCAATCCTGGATGCAATTACGCGCGTCGAGTGATCAATCGAAACAAGCAGCGGCGACATACAATGCCGCGTTGCAGGATTTAATTACGCGCGTATCTACCGCTTATTTTAATGTCTTGAATGCACAAGATAATCTTGAATTTACGACGGCTCAAGAAACGGCGATTGAGAGTCAGCTAAAACAAATTAAAGAACGATACCAGGTTGGTTTAGATACCATGACTGATGTTTATCAAGCACAAGCAGATTATGACAGTTTAGTTGCGGCTCGAATTGCTGCACAAAATACGGTATTAAATAACATGGAAGCGTTAAGAATGATTACAGGAAGACTGTATTCTACACTGACGCCACTGTCTCAAAATATCCCACTGATAACACCTGATCCGGCGAAACCGGAAGACTGGATTGCTGCCGGTGAGAAAAATAATTGGACATTATTATCAGCACGTTACGCATCACTTGCCGCGAAAGAAAATATTCGTGTGAATTATGCGGGGCACTTTCCGACAGTAAACGCTGTGGGAAGTTATCAAAGTGGAAATGATGTCGGTGTGGCGCCGAGTACGCAAACGCAATGGGAATCTCAAGTGGGCGTGCAAGTCAGCTTACCACTATTCCAGGGAGGATCAGTGATATCCAAAACGCGTCAAGCACAGGATCAATATGTTGCGGCAAGTGATCAAATGGAATCTGCTCGTCGCCAAGTTATCTTACAAACCGAACAGGCGTTTAATAATGTCATGGCGGGTATTAGCAAAATTGATGCAGATCATATCGCCGTTACTTCTTCAGTCAGTGCGTTGGATAGTACGCGTGCGGGTTTCAAAGCAGGCACAAAAACATTGTTAGATGTTTTGACGGCTGAACAGAACGTCTATCAAGCTAAAACTAATCTCGCATCGGATCAATATAGCTATATCAATAATACCTTGTTATTAAAACAAGCCGCGGGATCGTTATCAGGTGCAGATGTTGTAGCGGTTAATCATTGGCTTGGAGAAAAAGCCGTTATGGAACCCGAAGAGTCGTCTCTTAAGAAAAATAACACTCACCATCGCCACCCTGTAAAAAAACATCAAAAAAAACACCCTAAGAAACAGCCCTTATGAAACCTCAGGAAGCCAAATATTGTATAGGCCAGATTGTTCATGATCCCCAGTTTCAATTTCGCGGTGTCATCGTTGATGTTGACCATTGTTATACCGGGACAGATAAGTGGTATGAAAAAAATGCGCCACATAAACCGTCTAAAACGCAACCGTGGTATCACGTTTTAGTTCATAATTCAGATTATAGGCTCTATGCCGCTGAGTCGAGTTTACAGGTCGATAAAACGCTTGATCCGGTGAATCATCCCGAGATAGATTATTTTTTCTCGGATTTTAAAAATGGCTATTATATTTTGCGCAAAGGATATGATGTTTGAAAACCTCATCCGCCCTTCGGGCACCTTCTCCTGGTAACAGGAGAAGGGAAAAGAAAGTAGGAAAGAAATAATTAATATAAAAAAATTCCAAAAATCTTTTCCCTCTCCGTGTAATCGGAGAGGGTCCCGAAGGGGGGTGAGGTGATATAAAATAGAGGAACAAAATGGAACAAAACGAATATGTAAAATTTGCTCTCGCACACTGGGAATTATGCCTCGCGTTTGTCATGGTATTACTTTACTGGATAATCTCTGAACTTCAGGAATTATTAAGCAAGCACAGTATTTCAGCGGCGCATGTCGTGAATTTGATGAATCACGATGGCGCTGTCGTATTTGATATTCGCGATGAAGAGCATTTCAAAAAGGGCCATATTCTAGGTGCGATATCTCATCCCGAAAAGACAATACTGAGCGAAGCAGCAAAATTAAAGAAATACCATGATAAAAAAGTTATCTTAGTAGATATCAACGGCCAAGCGTCCAATAAATTAATTAATAAATTAATAGCCGAAGGATTTAGTGAAATATTTTTTTTGAAAAATGGCATGCATGCTTGGATTGCTGAAAAATTGCCTGTGAGTAAATAATTTAACAAACACCCGCTTTATTAACCTGAGGAGAATGAAATGACTGATAACACAACCCCACCACAACCTGAATTTTTTATTAAACGCTTATATGTAAAAGATATTTCGTTTGAATCTCCTCAAGCACCCAAAGTATTTGATGAAACATTGCAGCCAACGGTAAATTTAAATATTCAAACAGCTTCTGTAACCACGTCGCCAGATAACTATGATATTACGATCACCGCAACGATTACCGCGACGGCTGATACCAAGACTGTTTTTTTAGTCGAAATTAAACAAGCGGGAATATTTACGATTAAGAATATCCCCGAAGAAAATATGGGATTTGTTTTGGGCGTAACCTGTCCGACAATTTTATTTCCGTATTTACGCGAAGCGGTTTCTGATTTAGTGGCACGCGGCGGATTCCAGCATTTTTATCTGTCACCCATTAATTTCGAAGCGCTTTATTTAGCTAACCAGAAAGAAAAAACGATACAGTAATTTATGTCTTTTCTTATCATCGGTGCAGGATCCTGGGGCAGTGCAACCGCACTTCACTTGGCACGGCTTAATCATGACGTGACCGTGTGGGGGCGTGACGCTGCCCAAATGGAAAACATGGAAAAAAAACGGGAAAATAAAAAATATTTACCCGGTATTATTTTGCCCAAAAATATTGTCTTTATTTCAGGTGATATTGAAAAAGCGATGGGTCATGCTGAAAATATTATCTTAGCGGTTCCGAGTCATGTATTTCGCGAGATGTTATACAAAATTAAACCCTATTTTTCGCATGACAAAACATTAATATGGATTACCAAGGGATTAGATCCGGAGACCCACGAATTATTACATCAAGTTGTTCAAGAGATTTTAGGCGATACAGTAAAATTAGCCATATTGTCTGGTCCCTCGTTTGCAAAAGAAGTCGCGAATGATCTTCCTACGGCTGTTACTTTAGCAAGTAATGACAAGAAACTCGCTGAAAAATTAGTTCATTTATTTCACAGCCCGCATTTTCGTGTATACGCCTCAGCGGATATTAAAGGCGTTGAAATTGGCGGTGCGGTAAAAAATGTCTTAGCCATTGCCGTCGGAATTGCACAAGGTTTAGGGTGTGGTGCAAATGCACAAGCGGCGTTAATTACGCGTGGTTTAGCAGAAATGATGCGCTTAGGTCGAGCACTCGGCGGAAATTCTGAAACGTTTATGGGATTATCTGGCATGGGTGATTTAGTGTTGACTTGTACCAATGACCAATCACGTAATCGAAGATTTGGGATTGCTATAGGCATGGGCATATCTCAAGAAAAAGCCTTGGAAAATATTGGCCAAGTCGTCGAGGGCATACAAACGACTAATGAAATTTATAATCTCGCCAAAAAATATAATATAGACATGCCGATTACAGAGCATATCTATAAAGTTTTATATCAGCATATTTCTCCTGCAAAAGCCCTTGATGATCTGTTGGCGCGCGAGCCGAAGGACGAGCATCGATGAAAATTTATCTTGTGGGTGGAGCGGTACGAGATAACTTATTGGGTTTACCGCATCACGAAAAAGATTGGGTTGTGGTAGGTTCTACGCCCGAAGAAATGATGAAATTAAATTTTCGTCCCGTCGGCAAAGATTTCCCTGTATTTTTACATCCTGAAACTCACGAAGAATATGCGCTTGCTCGCACAGAGCGTAAAACGGGTAAGGGCTATACGCAATTTGTATTTCATGCAGATCCTACGGTTACGCTGGAAGAAGATTTAAAACGCCGTGATTTGACGATTAATGCCATGGCAATGGATGGGGATAAAATTATAGATCCCTATGATGGCCAAGATGATCTTGAACATAAATTATTACGACATGTTTCAGAGGCGTTTGTTGAAGATCCGGTGAGATTATTACGCGTAGGACGGTTTCTCGCGAGATTTTATTATTTAGGTTTCAGTGTTGATCCCAAAACGCTGTTATTAATGCGAGAAATGGTGCAAGCCGGCGAAGTGGATGCGTTAGTGCCCGACAGAGTATGGCAAGAAACCGATAGAGCCTTAGGTGAAAAAAATCCCGAGAAATTTTTTGAAGTATTAGAACAGTGTGGTGCGTTAAAAATATTATTTGGTAATCTCCATGTTCCCCGTAATTTTAAAGACTATAAAAACCCTGTGAGATTTGCGAGTTTATTTTTGAATAATACTTTATTAGATATAGAAAGTTTTTGTAAAAAATATCCCGTACCTGCTTATTATAGAGAATTGGCTGTATTGGCAAATCAATATCAAAAAACAGAGCTTAAAAATCCTGAGGATATAATAGCTTTATTAGAAAAACTGGATGCTTATAGAAGACCCGAGAGATTTGAGGATCTATTATTAATTATGATTAATCCAGAATTATTAAAATCAGCCTATGAAAGCTCTAAAATAATTGATATTACAAAATTACAAAAATTGGGCTTAGAGGGCAAAGATTTGGGTGAAGCTATTCATCAAGAAAGAATTAAGACAGTACAGGAAAGTATTAATAAATTCAGGGAGTTATAACATGCCTAACGGACCACTCTGGTTTGTGTTTCATCAAGACCAATTATTAATCGACACTGCTCATACCCAAAATCCTATTATTACAGAATCAGCTTTTCAGAAATTAGCGCTTAAAATTATTTCACAACATGATATTGGTATTTTTCATAATAAAGCTTGCTATGGTGTAGAAGTAGAAATAGACATAAAAAAAGATTTACCTGAAAATTTAAAATTTATGCCACTTCGACAAGCCGCACTGACAATACTCAGCCAAGAATTATTTCACTTAGCCGGTCGTGCATTGCAAATAATAGAGTGGGATAAAACGCACCAGTTTTGTGGACGCTGTGGAATTAAATTAATTGAAAGTAACGTCGAGCGCGCAAAAATTTGTCCCGAATGTCATTACCATTTTTATCCTCGCATTTCTCCATCAATTATTGTTTTAGTTAAAAGGGGTAAAGAAATATTATTAGCGCGATCACCTCACTTTTCTGAAAAAATTTACAGTACTTTAGCGGGATTTGTCGAACCCGGCGAAAGTGCAGAAGATGCGGTACATCGCGAAGTGTTAGAAGAAGTCGGACTGAGAATCAAAAATTTAAAATACCGCGGAAGTCAGCCATGGCCGTTTCCAAATTCTCTTATGTTAGCGTATACCGCAGAATACGCAGCGGGAGAGATCATGATTGATGGCATTGAAATTTCCGATGCTGGATGGTATTCCGTCGATAAATTACCTCAACTTCCCTACAAAATTAGCATTGCCCATGAATTAATTAGCTTGTTTATTAATCAGGAGTTTTAGCATGGTTAAAAAAAATATCCCAAAAAGAAATATATTTTACGCTCAATCTGGTGGCGTAACGTCTGTTATTAACGCCTCTGCCTGCGGTGTGATTGAAACCGCGCGGAAATATAAAGATATTTTCGGCAAAGTCTATGCGGGAAGAAATGGAATTTTGGGCGCGTTAAATAATGACCTAATCGATACCAGTAAAATATCTGCAAAAATCATAGCAGGATTACGTTATACACCCGCCGGTGCTTTTGGGTCTTGTCGCTATAAATTAAAGGGCCTACAAGAAAATAAAGCCGAATATAATAAATTAATGGAAGTATTCCGAGAATATAATATAGGCTACTTTTTTTATAATGGCGGTGGTGATTCACAGGATACCACGCATAAAATTTCTCAATTAAGTCAGCAATTAAATTATCCTCTTACGTGTATTGGCATTCCCAAAACAGTCGATAACGACTTGCCTATTACAGATAACTGTCCGGGTTTTGGAAGCGTTGCTAAATACGTAGCCGTTTCTATTAGAGAAGCGGGTCTAGATGTCGCGTCGATGGCATCGTCTTCTACAAAAGTATTCGTCATGGAAGTGATGGGCCGTCATGCAGGATGGATTGCCGCAGCGGGTGGATTGTCTGCTGAAAAAGACGGCGATGCGCCGCATATTATTTTATTTCCCGAAATACCACTCGATCAAAAAAAATTCTTAGCCAAAGTAGATAGCTGCGTTAAGAAATATGGCTTTTGTGCCATCGTAGTTTCAGAGGGTGTTAAAGATCATACGGGTAAATTTCTTTCTGAAACGGGTTTAAAAGATGCGTTCGGTCATGCGCAATTAGGTGGCGTTGCGCCCATCATTGCCAATTTAATTAAATCAGCTTTAGGATATAAATATCATTGGGCGGTCTGTGATTATTTACAACGTGCGGCGCGGCATATAGCGTCTAAGACAGATGTCGATCAGGCCTATGCGGTGGGTAAAGCTGCTGTTGAATTTGCTGTAAAAAACAAGACAGATATTATGACGACCATAATTCGCAAATCTAATAAGCCCTATAAGTGGGCTGTGGGGGAGGTAAAATTAGAACGAGTGGCGAATCAAGAAAAGTTTATGCCGAGAAATTTTATTACGCCAGATGGATTTGGAATTACCCAGAAGTGTTGTGAATATCTTTCGCCCTTAATTACAGGTGAAGATTATCCGCCGTATAAGAACGGGTTGCCGCAGTATGTGGAGTTGTAATCTACCCCCCGCGTATTTTCCCCCACACCCCCGCTGCCGCGCGCCCCTCTCCCACTGGGGTGGGAAGAGGGGCTATGCACCTTTTTACTGGAATAGCGTTATGAATCAGGAAGTTCAATTAACTTCAATTTAGCTTCAGTTTGATTTTTACGAAAAATGTGAAGCGTTCTCTCATAAGTCACCACTAATTATTAAAGATAACATCAAAAAATACATAGCCCCTCTTCCCACCCCAGTGGGAGAGGGGCGCGCGGCAGCGGGGGTGTGGGTAAAATGGGAAGAGGATCCGCGGCAGCGGGGGTGTGGGAAACATTTAACGGAAGAAGGGTCCCACCCCCCAATATTTTTTCTCCAATTCTTAATAAAACCTTAAGGTTTCACCGCTATAATGGCCAGACTGAGGGTGGCCGGTTATTCCCTGCCCTGAACTCAGAATGAAAATGAACCGCGGAGAATGGTGTGGAAGAAGTAGTACCAGTAAGAATAGCAGGTGAAGTAGACAAGAAAGAGAATAAAGATTTTCTTTTCAACGACACTTTTCAACAAATTATCTGGAACACCGAAAACGGGTTACCCAACGCCGTGGGAATTTTTATTGCCCGAATTAAATCCAGTATCGATAATAAATTAATTAACGAGGAGTTGTAACGTGAGTAGTGAAGAATATACAGAATCATCTCCGCTTCTTGTAGCGCCCGCAGGTAAGAAATTAAGTGCAAGCGAACAATGGACTAGTATTAGATATGATCTTATGCATGCGTTTTTTGATCCGACATCACTTCTGGATGATGAGCCGCAATCTCTTGCGGTGAGTCTTTCTGGGCGGCGGCGCAAGTCGTCCAAAAAGTCAGTTCTCTTAAAGCATTTACGGGGCCTAGAAAAATACTTTTCTAAAAAAGAAATTAAAGTTTTTATGATAGACCGTGTTGATTATAAAACCGGCTACTATGTTTTCTTGCTCTTGCTAGATCAAATTCATACTAAAAATGCAGCTGAAACAAAGTATATATACCCAAAAATTCTTACTGCTCTTCGAGAAGTCGCGTTTGAGCGGCTTAATAAAAATCCGCAGTTCGAAAAAGATATTCCAGACAAACTATTATCTTCTTTTATTGATGACTCACTGGAAAAATCTAAGACGTTTTGGAGATTTAGAAAATGGCTTTGGAAAAGAGATTTTTGCTCATCCAAAAACCGTCCAGTAAGATTAGCAGCAGATCGCCTTTATAACGTCATATTAGATAGTAAAAAAGTGGGGAACTTAAATGCCGTTGCATTAGCGAAATTCGAGGGATTCCCAGAAGCATTAATCGACGTAACTGTGGTTGCTTCAATTCGTAGTCTCGATGCAGCCGACGTTAAGAATTTTCCTAAAATTCAACGTGCGTGGGATGAATATAAAATAACTAATTTTCTTGCGAGCCTGAATAAGAAAAATATTCGGGGCTTTGAGTTGCAAGTAGACCAGAGAGAAGTCGATCCCCTGCTTTTGGAAAGTGTAATTCGTCAGCTTATACACAGAATAAATATCTCATGGTTTACCGGTAAATATGCACAAATGCTGGGAATTTGTTTGCTGAGATTGATGAAGTTATCTTCGCCAGCGGAAGGTTTCAAAATAGAACGAGAATTATTAGAAAAATGTTTGGCAATCATTGATAAAAAGTGTTCTGGAAAGTATAGGACAGAATTTTATAGCACGCACGATAGTCAGAATGTTTCAATAAGTCATCGTATTAAGATTGCGCGTGGCGAAATTGTTCTTACTCCATATACGCGAGTGCTTCCAGAAGCGTCATCGAGTAATTTTGATTCTGCACGAGCACAACCAAAGCCGGGTCGTCTTCGAAGACTCGAATTTGATGTGCCTCAAGATCTCATAACAATATTGGATAATTGGCATTATGGTGTGGATGATATTGATGCGCTAGTAATGAAATCAGGATCTGTCTTACAAACATTAACGCCTACACAAGTCTGGAGATTATGTGAGCGTAAATTATTACCAAAAACAGTCAAGTTTCTCCAAACTAAAAATATACCAAATTTTGATTTGTTTTTGAGGTTAGTTGGAACTAAAAAACCTGCCCATGTATGTTTAGTGGATTTATTGGAACAAGAAAAATATAAAGATGCTGAAGCGTTATTAAATGCAATAGGCCAGGATTTATTGACGGGCGTGTTAAACAAAAACGTTGCCCAGAAACTCGTGTGTGAGTGGCAAACAGCTTTTCAAACAAGTCTTGAGACGTTGGATGCAACAGCACAGAAATTACTGAGAAATAAAGGTTTTGGCGAATATCTTCCGGGTGTGAAACCTGCTGCAGCTACAGACGATAAAGGCAAAGAAGAACATGGCGCTCCAGTTGTAGTAGCAAGACCACTACCCGCTGCAGTACCCGCATCACATGCAAGCGTTACTTTCGGTGAATTTCAGAGAGCGAAAACAAATTTAGAAATTCTTCAAGAAGCATTACATACAGGCGTGTTTGCTGAAGATGTAAATAGTTTGGTTATGAACGTCGGCGCAGAAGTAAAACAATTAACGTATCAAGAAAAAATTACATTATTGAAATTTACGTTAACTTCTGAGAATTATCACGTGCGTCCATTTTTGGAAAAAAATGGATTTGATGATTATCTTATTGCTTTAGCATTGCTTTATTTGCTACTGGACAAAGATGCTTTTTCTTCAAATATAAATGAGCGCATTGCAGCGCTTGATGCAGCCGGAATACAAGACTTGTGTTCTCGACCAGAGTACCTAAAAAAATTATGTGAGCATGAAGAACTAACGGAAAAATCTAAACACCTCCTTACGCAAAATGGTTTTACGGCTGAACAAATAGCACAAGGATTAGAGAGAGGAAATGAGAAACGTGTAAATTATTTACGTGGCCTCCGAAAATGTTTAGCCGAAAATGATCCTGCTGGGTTCGCAACTATCGGTACCGATTTAATGAGGCTAGGTTCGGCGGTAAGGGAATTAACGACGGCAGAAATAAATACACTGTTATCACATAAACTAGCCGACAGGGGACGAGCATATCTTTTGAAATATTCATTTTTTGGAAGGTTATGTAAGACACTCGAAATAAATATTGATAGCGCAAAAAGTGTTGATGATTTACTCAAAATTCTTGCGGCCAAGCAAGATGCCGTTAAAGCTTTTATAAAAACAGAGGAAGGTGAACAGCTTTGGCTGCTTGCTGTTGAAGTAGGTGACCCAGCGGTTCTGGAATTTTTCGAGCAGATTGGCGTAGTACCTCCTGAAGTAGCTGTCGCAGCTGAGCCAGTTGTTCAGCCTAAAGCGTTATCTCCGCGTGTTACTCGCGCTGATGTTGATGGTATGCGGGTACTCGGTCTAGCTGCGTCGGCTGAAAGTTTGGTTGCAGCTGTAATTAAACCAGAAGTCGCAGAGGCTGAAGTTGATCTTGTTACTTTACAAAGAAGCAATGCGTTAGGAAATTTAAGTAGTAAATAATTATACCTCACCCCCGCTTCGCGGACCCTCTCCTGGAAACAGGAGAGGGGAAAAATGTTTATGTAATGTTTATTTGTAGAGGCGGGATACCAGCCCGCCATGGAAAATGATTTGTAAATTCGTAGCGGCGGGATTTTTCCCGCCTCAGAAGATTTTTTTATTATTAATGTAATTTAAACGAGGAGATACAACGTGGAAGACCAAGCAGGTAGTTTGAGAGAGCCATTATTAGCACAAGACCCAGTATCAGGCGACGCAATTGAATTAGCGACCGGCCCTGCTGCTGTTTCGCAATCAAAACAACGCCGTCGTAAATTTGACAAAGATGCATTTATTAAAGACTTGACGACAAGTTTTGCTGACCCAACTAAGTCATTAGAAGACAAAAAACAATTACTTCTTGCTAATTTAGCCGTTATCGAAAAACATTTTTATAAATACCAAATCAAACGTTTAGCGCTTTTGCCGGTTAAAGTTGCGGATCAACTCGATACCGATGGCTTGACGGTTTTTTTAGAAACAGCCCGGGAAATTATTGAAGCAGCAAATGAAAAATTCAAATATCCAAAAATTGTCGAAGCACTTCAAGACCACGTATTAGGTTGCCTGCGTCAACAAAATGCAGATATCAAAAATAAAAAAGCTGTCGTCATGTTATTTTCGAATGTATTGATTAATTTTGATTCGTTGAGTAACTATCGAAAAAAACGTTTAGCGCCAGTAGTCCGAGTTTTACTTGATCGTTCCAACGAACGTTTTTCAGCACCAGGCGAGGATATTCCAGCGTTGCTAGCAATTATCGAAAAAAACTTTCCGCCTATTTTGATCAAAAAGATCTTGATGGGTGGTGGTGTGCCTAACCATTGCGAGACACATCGTGCCCTCATTGATGCACAGAGAGCAACATTACCTAAAGTTTCACTCGTTGTTGACGAATTATCTACTCCCGCATTCCAAGAGATACTGAATAAGAGACAAGGAAAGGCATTTAAAACTCAATTGCAGAATCCTTTGGTTAAGGAGGTAGCAACCCTACGATTAATTCGCCAACTCGTTGCGCGTTACGACGCTGCGCGCGCGCCCAAGAATTACTTTGAAAACAGGTTAGAAGAATGTCTTAAGCATTTGATGACGCATTCTAATTCCCTTGATGGTTTGAATATGGAGCCTAAATTATTACAAGAATGTTTACGTATTATTAATAGCTATACTTTTTCGGGTAATATCAAGAAATTGTTTCTGGCACGCGGACCTCTGGTTGCAATACCGGGAACGGTTCCTCAACAATATGAACAATTCCCACTGCATTTTTATATCCAACGTTGTTTGCGAAACCAACCTGACGCTTTTGCGAATTGTGACAAAATACAGAAACTGTTTGTTGACCCTCAGGGTTTGCCCCCTCAGGTACCCCAACTACACGACGTGGTAAGAGCCCATGTTGTTAAGTTTAATGTTCAAGCGCTTTTTGTTTCTTATCTTGTGGGTGTTACCACAGAAAAAAATAGAATAATGGCTGAGTATTTTTTAGCTCAATATCCTGGCGAAATTAATGTTAATGCGGTTATTGATGAAGAAAACGGAGATACGTTGCTTTTAACGTTGATTAAAAATTACGTTAATTATTGTTTGGAATATCCAACTGCGCAAGCTTTGCAAGCGCGTACTTTAAAGGCGCTGGATTTTTTATTAACATGTCCAGGATTAGATATAACTGACGCTGCGAGGGATGCAGTAAGAGCAAGCAAATATCCATTACTTGAAGTAAGATTCCCAGAGAAATCACCTTCTACGGGATCTCAATCTATATCTGGCTTTGATAATCTCTCTGGAATTTTACAAGAACAACCCAGAAGTTCGAGACCAGCTGCTGTTACATCATCTATCCCTCCTGCTCCGGCTGCACCTGCAATGGGATTACCTCCAGCTCCACCGGCTTACGCAGTAGTAGTTAATGATAATAATAAAGGTAAAGATGAAGCTGTAGTTGCTCAACCTGTTTCCGCAACTGTTGGAGTAGTACCTCCTGTAGTACCGGCTCAATCTATACCTGGCTTTGATAATCTCTCCGGAATTTTACAAGAACAGCCCAGAAGTTCGAGACCAGCTGCTGTTACATCATCTATCCCTCCTGCTCCAGCTGCACCTGCAATTGGATTACCCCCAGCCCCACCAGTAGCAAATGATAATAATGTTAAAGATGAAACTGTAGTAAAACCTGCCGCAGTTGTTGCAGCAGTATCTTCTGCAGTAGTAGTAGCTCAACCTAAATCTGACTTAGAGACACTTCGCGAAATTTTCAACGCTAGAGATTACAGTGTGGATATTAATGATTTAGTGCTAAGTCTTCACGAAGAAATAAAGAAACTTTCTCATGAACATATACAAGCCTTGTGTTCGCGAACAAACTTAAGAACAGAAGTACGAGCATTGCTGATCACCTGTGGATTTGGTGCATATCTTCTGGGTGGAGCTTTATACCGTGGGTCAAATATTGACTACTTGGAAGGTTTATTTGAAGCAGGAATTTCTGTTGATGCGCAGTGTGGCGACGGCAACACGGCGCTGTCCTTGGCGGTGTTTTTTGAATACGTTGCCGCAGTTCGATGGTTATTATTCGCAAAGGGCGCAGTGATTAATGAAAAAGTGAAGCAGAATGCAAAGGAAAAAAATAATTCTATAATTAATGGAATTCTTGAAGAACATCAGAGAAAACTTGCTGCTGAAGTGGTTGCAGTAGTAGCTGCTGAAGTAGCTCAACCTGCTCCCGCAGCTGTTGCAGCAATATCTTCTGTGGTAGCTCAAGCTGCAGTGGAACCAGAATCTTCAGATGCACCACTTGCGGAAATATTTACAGATGCTCGAACAGCGGTGCAAGAACATGGGGATACACATCAAAAGCTTGCGGCAGAACTTGATGATATAAAAGAGGGGTTAGCAGCTGCGGATCAAAAATCAAAACCTGCAGGTAAAAAACGGGTAGACCGTGAGGGATTACCAGAGCAAATGGAGGCAAAGGGAACTGCAGATGCAGTATTGGTTGCAGAACGTGGAGCTGCACTAGAACGTGCTGCATTAATAGAGGAAAGAAAGGCTCAAAAAGCGGCACAAGAATCTGCGACAGCTCCAGCAGCAGAAGAGGAAGTAGTTGTTGCAGCAGTATCTTCTGGAGTATCGGTTGCAACACCTGAATTTACACAAGAAGATATAGTAGAACTTAATGATATAAGAATGGAGTTTTTAGCGGTTCGAAAAATGGTACAAGAACTTCAAGCTCAAGAATCTGCGGCAGTTTCGGTAGTAGAAGAAGCAGTACCTTCTATAGTAGCTACTAAACCCACGTCTGAAGTACTTCGCGAAAATTTAGAAGCCCGACGTGCAGCGCAAGCAATGCTTAAAGAACATGCGAGGAAAGTGGCTGTTGTGGGATCTGATGCTGAAGTGGTTGAAGAAGCACTTACTGCAGATGCACAAGAATCTGTAGCGGCACAAGAACCGGCTGCAGTTCCTGCATCAGCACCCGCAAAATCTGATTTTGAGCAACTGTGCGAAATTTTAGACGCTGCTGCTGCTAAAGCTAAAGCCAAAGAAGATGGTGATATTAATGCTTTCGTGAATCGTGCTGCTGGCGGAGATATGAATGCTTTAGTGCAACGTGTTGGCGAAGAGCTAAAAAACTTATCTCCTGCACAGAAACAGCTATTGAGTACCGGTGAGTTATCAGAAGAAACACAAACAGTTTTGATACAACAGGGTTTAGGTATATATCTGATGATCGCTATTATCTATGACGAAAAAGCGTCTGTTGCCAATCTTGATGAATTTGTTAAACGTTCCGGCATTGACGTTAATTCTCCTGATGAAAAGGATATGTATCCTTTGCATTGGGCCGTACAAGCAAGAAAATTCGCAGTAGTCGAATATTTAGTCGCTAATGGTGCAGATGTCACTGTAAAGAAAAAAGGTGGTGGTAAACGTACGACTCCACGTGGTTTTGCAGAGCGTCTAGCAACAGGCCGTACCAAAAACGGAAATCATGCGGAGGCTCAAGAATTTACAGTGATTGCTACTTTCTTAGAAATCAAGGAAAAAGAACTTGCAGAGGCACAAAAACATATGAGTGCTAATAGAGTTTTCGTGGTGCCGCCTGCTGTTGACGCACAGCTTCCTGTACCGGTAGTACTTCTTGCAGTAGCTGCAGCTGTTCCTGCGAAAACCAATCTCGAACGTTTGTGTGATGCGATTGGAATTTCCAGTGAAGGTATTGATGATGCTGAAGCGTTAGCAGACAAATGGAATGAAAAATTTGTTGACGATGCTGCTGCTTTAAAGCAATCGATTATAGCTTTTCAAGCATTTGTCAAAACAATAGAAGGCCAAAATTTATTGAAAGATGCCAAGGCTGCAGAAGACACTGCAACCGTTAAATTTTTCAAAGAATATGGTGATGCAGACATCAATCAAGAAACGTCTAAGCCGTTATCGCCGCGTGAACAGCAAACGGTTGCGGTTCAAGTCTTGGTTGCAATGGATGCAGTAAAACTCAGACGAACGAAATCTGCGGAAGACTTTGAGGTGAAACAAAGGCCTACCTTAGAAAGAAGTGGGTCGTTTGGGAAGTAATAAACCGCATCGGGGGCGGGCTGGTATCTCAGGGCGGGATTTTCCCCGCCCTATTTAATGAGGAGAAAGTAATGTCATCAGATCCAGAACAGTATACAGAGGCTGATCCGTTACTCGGCAAAAAAAAACCAAGAACAAGTTTTTTGGGAATAATTCGTGATCCTCGATCTTATCGCCCACGTGAATCCGCTCAAGAAACTCCCGAACAAAAGAAAGATAGAATAAAAAAAGCTGTTCGAGTCTTGTTGAATCAATTGCCCCCTGATTTTTTGGGTGCAGATAATTATGGTCAAAAAGTAGTTGATTTAGAAAATAATCATCTGCCAGACGTAGAAACCTTATCTGAAGCAGATATCAAAGAAATCCTTGAAATGGAAGTGGGAACTAAACTCGGTGGAAATAAAGGCCCTGCTTATTTATATATAGCCAGTGCGGTCAGAGAAGAAAAGCATCCTAGAACAATGAAAGTGGTCGCTGAAATTGGATTGCGACGTCTTCAAAGAGGAAGATCTGGACAAGTGGTATCTCAGCGTCAAATGCCAAATCGCGTTTTATTTTACGGAATTGATAAATTATTAAATGATCCTAAATTAAGCCGCTATGCAAAATCGAAACTTAATAAACCTGATAATCGCCTGGTGAATTTAGTATTACATCGTATTAGCGAAGCGTTATTAAGTCGGCACAATGATGAAGATTATAAAAGACAATTATGGCAACGCCTGAATAAATTTACGCCGGCTGTTATTCAGCGTTGTTTAGAAAAAACATGGTCTGATGGTACGAATTTATTTGCTGTAGTGCGTGATAATCCTGCGATCATATCCGCTTATCCCAATGTAATTACTGCATTCAATAATCTGAAAATAAAAGAATTTAACAATGCACTGGATTCTAAAAAAGTAAGCAACTTTGCGAAAGAATTACAAAAAGTGCAAGGGACAGGAACCGAAGTTGAACAACTCCAGCTGTTAATTAACAAATTGGTTGATTTAATCGGCACTTCACGTTTTCACGGCAAACATGAAGACATGATGGAATTGTGTCTGATACGTTTAGCGCAGTTATCTGATTTTCGAGAAGGACTAAAATTAGATCCCGAAGTATTAAAAAAATGCTTGAGTATTGTTGATCGATATATTCTTCCGAAAAACCGAAGAAAGTTTTTTGCAACGGAATTTTCGTCAGGACGCACCATGCGTGCTTACGTTAGACGTGTAGTGCCGAGTTTTCAGGAGTACAAAAACTTACCTGTGTTTTCGCCGCGAGTGAATATTGCTGTTGTTGTGAAGCATAGCGGTAATGACATCATTGCAAAAGTAAAGTCCGGTGAATTAGATATCCAAGATCTCTTATTGCAAATCGTAGAAAGGGACTATTTTTATGAGGGAGTCGCTCGCAGTTTTGTAGATGAGGGCGCCGATATGGATCGCGAAGATGCTACAGGGAGCAGCTTTTTTAAGGTGGCTTTAGATAAATTAGGAAAAGCCGCATCAGACAATCGTGGCGAGCTAGCGTGGGAATTTTATATTCAGGACAAAATAGAAAAAGGCGTTAATCTCAACGTAGTACTTTCAAAAGTGGTAGATACTTATATTGAGTGCTCCGTTGCTTATGGTCGATTTGCGAAGAAGGGAGAGAGAGGAGTTTTTTCGGGTTTGCTTGATACTATGAATGGCTGTCGTGAGGCTGTAGTAGAATTGGGGGCTCGCAACGTTTTTGTTACGCAGGAAATCTTGGATAAACTTGAAGCGGCAAATGATATGGATCCCGCATATAAAGCAAAATTGCAAAGCAAGTTAAGTGAGCTCCTCGTGGCTGCACCGGAAGCTAGTACCTCCGGTAGTAGTAATGTTGGTAACAACAATAACAGCGGAGCTAGATTAGGCATGGAAGCAGTTCGAATGGATGGTAGTAATAAAGAAGTTAAAAAAGTTAATAAAGATAAAGAGGATTTGGTTGAGCTTGCAGAGCCACCAAAGTCTGTTGCTGCTCCAACTTTAACTCCAGCTGCAGTTGTTGCTGCAACACCGGTAGTACTTCCTGTAGTAGCTGCAGTTTCCCCCGTTGCAATTAATTTAGGTGATTTTTATAACGTTTTATTATTTGGACTTTACTCCACTGATATAAATCCGTTGATACACGCATTAGATTCGCAAGTACAAGAATTGTCTGATACATATAAAATAATGTTATGTGGATTTGAATTATCAGATGATACAAAAGTTCTGCTTCTAGCAAATGGTTTTGCAAAATTTCTGACATCGGAAAATGAGGCGCTTGGGATAGAGCAACGTGCGAAGAGTTTACAAAAACTTCAAGGTTTTTTGAGCCTGGATGGAGCTTTTGTGCACGGAGGTTTTATTAGCCTACTGAAAAGGATAGGTTCGGACATACAAAAATTGTCGCCGAGTGAAGTACGAGAATTATGTCGCGTTAAATTTGACCCTAAAGAACAAGCATTTCTTAGCAAGAATATTGATTATTTTGATCACTTTCAGATGCTGGTCAATATGGGTAAATCTTTTCTAGAGAACTTGAAGGCGATGTTAGCCGACGACTGTGTTGTGTGTGACTTAAGATGCAAATCAGCTGAAAAACTTATGCTTGCATTAAATGAGACAGAACAAGAAGAATTTAGAGCTTATTTATTATCAGAAGAGGGCGCTGGTATTGTTCAAAATTTCTGGATGAATGCAATTTATGCAGGTCAAAGCGCAGTTCTTGGTGTTCTCATTGATCGTGGTGTAAAAGATATTAATGCAATGATTGTGTATGCGGAAAAACTGAATACTGCTCAGATGACTGCGTTTTTAAAACAGCGACAACAAGCGTTAGCGCCGACATCTCCTCGCAGAATGGCGAGCCAAGAAGAAATTGTTAGTGCAGTAGCTGTTCATGGATTAACACCTTCTCCGAAGGCGGAGAGAAAAGCGGAAGTAGCAACAGAAGTTGTTGGTGCTACTTCACAAGGTAGTGTGGTTCCGGGGAATAATTAAACCTCACCCCCGCTTCGCGGACCCTCTCCTGGAAACAGGAGAGGGAAAAAACATTTTCGTTGTTATTAATGTAATTTAAACGAGGAGATTCAACGTGCTAGAGTCAGCCAGTTCAGGTTCTGAGCGTGATGATATAGAAACAGACGCATTATTGCCAAAGGCAGAAACTCCGCGCGAGAAAAATAATAGACTGAAAAAAGCACTGGGCAGACTTAAATCAGATCTTAATCTGATTCGTGAAAGTGGCATTGATCAGATTGTGAGCATACTCCGACGAGAAAAAAAGATAATAAACGAGCTTTCTGCATCACAAGTTGAAGAACTGGTTGGCTTTACTTTTTCAAAACTATCGAGAAAAAATCCACATAAGCGAGATTCCTATTTAGCGTTTGTTAAGATTTTTGATGAGCTTTCTGAAACAGCAAAAGATGTTGTTGCTAATTGCGCATTTAAATACTTAAAAAGTAAGCGTATTGAAGGGGATTATGATTCGATATCTCATGAGATACTTCTTCATTACGCGAAAAAATTAGCTGTTGATTGTCCTGATGCTAAATCTAATTGGCTGAAGATAAAAACATTCGAGTCCTCCAATCGCGGTGTTCTAGATTTGATAATTAATCGTATTACACAAAGCGTTGTATTTAAGCCAAAAGGTGAGCCTCTCACAGCGGCACAAGTTTGTGCGTTGCTGAATGTTTTCTCCGCCTATTATATCGGCGCAGTTTTGAACCCTTCAACGTTGAACGAAATAATATTTGATCGTGTACACAAGGCTATTACGGCCGTTGTAACGGATGAAAGAAATGCCGGCGTGTATCCCAACCTAACGACCGCATTACATTACATAGAACTAAGACAATTTAATACACCACTACATTCTAAAAAAGTAGAGGACTTTAAGAATGAATTAAATAACTTGAGGGATAAATATAAATATTCTCCCGCTCAGGAAGTGGAAAAACTCCAAATATTAATTACCGTGCTGGTTGATTTAATTGGTACTTCACGTTTTCACGGCAAACATGAAGACATGCTGGAATTGTGTCTTGTGCGTTTAGCTGAGCTGTCTGATTTCAAAAAAGGATTAAATCTCGATCCCGAAATATTAAAAAAATGCTTGGGTATTGTTGATAGATATTTTCTTGCGAAAAACAGAACAAAGTTTTTTGGACTGAAATGTTCGCCTCAAGGACATACGCTGCGTGCTTTTATCAGACGCACAGAGCCAAGTTTTCAGGCGTACAAAAACTTACACACGTTTTCGCCGCGGGCGACTCTTCGTGAACTTTTGAATATTGCTGGGATAGAAGGCAGAGTAATGTCTGGTGAGTTTGAGATGCAAGATCTCTTATTGCAAACGGCACGAGAAAATCGTTTTTACAACAATATCATTGAACGTCTTGTAGAGCTGGGCGCTGATATGGATCGACAAGATGATCGAGGGGACAGCTTTTTTACGTTGGCTATGTATAAATTGGGAAAGAAGAATAATGGTGAGCTCTGGAATTTTTATCTTGAAAAGAAAATACCAGATAAATTCAACGCAGTACTTTCTAAAGTGATAGAGACTTATATTATTTGCTCTATTGCGCTTGTTCAATATAAAGAGAAAGAGGGTGTAGCAGTCTTACGAGTAGTAGTCGATGAGTTTCTTGAGACTATTAAGGGTTGTAAAGGGGCTCTAAAAGATCTACAGACTCGCGGTGTTTCTGTTACATCGGAAATCTTGGAGAGTGTTGACGCGATAAAGGATATGAATCCCGAGCATAAAGAAGAGCTGCTGAAAATGTTGCGTCAGTTCCCTATGGCCACGGCTGCACCGCAAGCGAGTACCTCAAGTAGTAGCGGTGTTGATAACGACAATAACGCAGGAACTGTTCCACCCGTTAATAAAGATAAAGAAGATTTGATGGTATCTCCAGCAACAAGATCCGCCGAGGAAGTGGCAGACGATTTAGAGCGTCTTAGAATAATTTTGGATAATTGTTTTTATTATCTGGCCGATGAGGTAGATGTTTTAGTACAAAGATTGGGTAAAGAAAAATTAGCAGAAAAGAAATTACTGACAAAATTAAGAGATTTTAAGGAAAATGGAATCGAGTTCCGCAGAGAACGACTCGAAATGCTTCGAGAAAATCTCAAAAAAAATAAGCCTAATGAAGCAAACCATTTGGTCAAACAATCGGGAACGCAGGTACAAAACTTAATGTTTCAAGAAAAACAGCGATTGTGGAGTTGCAAATTAGAGTCTGATGTACGTGAATTTTTGAGAAAAAATGGATTTACTTTTGCGCATGTTGAAGAAAGATCTGCAGTAGCTGCAGCATCATCTTCAGTAGTAGTGCCGGTTGAAAAAGATAAAGAAGAAAAATATGACGCAAAGCAAAAAACTGTTCTCGAACGTTTATGTGATGCTTTTGAAGTTTCCAGCAAAGGCATTCGTGATGATACTGGTTTAGTTTGGGAGTTGTCTAGAAAAAATAGAAGCTTTCAAGATGCTGAAGCATTAAATGAAAAGATCGAAGCTTTTGTAAAATCAGAAATAGGCCAAAACTTATGGAAAGATGCAATTGCCGCAAACGATCAGGGAGCACTTCAATTTTTCTCACGGTATGGCGGCGGCGAAGTACTTCCTGCTGCTGCTCCAGTTTCAACTGCAGCAGCAGTTGTTGCTGCAAGACCGACAGTACTTTCTGCAGTAGCTCCAGCAGCTGTCGTTTCCACTGATCTTCCTCATGTAGATAAGCTCTCTCTTGTTTTAGCGCGAGGATATTACTCTGTTGATGTAAATCCGTTAGTACACGCAGCAGGTTCGGAAATTCAACAATTGTCTCCGTGGCATAAAACAAAGTTATGTGAATATGAATTATCCGACGATACAAAAGCTCTGCTTCGAGATAATGGCTTTGCAGAATTTCTGACGCAGGAAAATGCAGCGAAGGGGGTAAACGCGCGTGAGAGAGAGTTACGCTCACTTCAGCGTCGTCTTCAGCAGCCAGACGATCTTAGCCAGGATAGCGTAAATATCGCTGTGATGGGCTTGGGTTCCGAAGTAAAAAAATTGTCGCCGATTGAAATACGAATATTATGTTTCTTTGGGTTTAACCCTGAAGTAAAAGAGTTTCTCTGCAAGAATATTGATTATTTTAATCACTTTGACACATTGGTCTTTTTTAGACGCTTCAGCAACGGGCAATCTTTTCTAGAGAATTTAAAGGAGACATTCACTGACAGTGCGTTGGGAGAATTGAGATATAACCGAGCTGAAGCGCTTATGCTTGCATTAAATGAGACAGAACAAGAAGAATTTAGCGCTTATTTATTATCAGAAGAGGGCGCTGGTATTGTTCAAAATTTCTGGAGGGATGCAATTGATGCAGGTCAACGTTCTGTTCTGGGTGTTCTTGTTGAGCGTGGTGTAAAGATTAATACAATGCTTGCGTATGCGAGTATTACAAGAAATGTTGAGATAACTGCGTTTTTACAGCGGCAAGGGTTGGTCCCTCTTGAGGAAGTACCTTCTGCAGTAGCTGAACGCAAAGCACAAACGGTTGCGGTTGGAGTAATGGTTGAGCGAAGTAAACGAAAATCTACGGATGATGTGAGACGTGGAACGCCAAAAGATAAAGATGAGGCTGCACAGAAACAACTCGGTAGATCAAACAGTTTGCCGTCGTTAGGAAGTAAATAATATATTTATTCGTAGAGGCGGGATATTAGCCCGCCATGGTTTGGTCGTTTGTTGATATCGGTAAATAAATAATTTAATTAACTGCGGAGATAAACGTGGAAGATAGTTTTGACAGTGATGAAGAGGGAGTATTAATACCTAGGGAAACACCTGAACAATTACAAGCACGAATTATAGCGGCTTTTCAGGATGCTAGAAATAAGCCACCCTTAGAAATTGCCCTTGTTCTTTCTGAGCATTTTAAAACGGTTATGACTTTTTCTAGTTCAACCTTAAAAGAAATTATTACGCTTTCGAAAAATGTCTATTTTGTGTTTTCAAATCCCAGCGTATTCGCAGCATGTCCCAAAGAAGTTAAATGCGTTATTGCAGACGTTGCATTCGACTGGCTTGCCCAAAATATTCTCATTGATTCTCGTAGCGAAATTCCCAATGATGTCGTTTTTTTCGCAGGCTGGAGTGTTAGCGATCCCTCGAGTGTTGCAGAGGAACTAATGGTAAACCGTATTAGCCAGGATTTGCTGAATCCTCATATTCAAGACGGTGCGCGAGTGCGTCTGTGGATACAGCTGGAACTATTGAGGTCTGAATTAATCAAATGCTGTTTGCAGCTCAAAAATGATCAGTACAGATGTTTGTTGGGTGAAGTCTATGACAACGATTTTTCGGGCTATCCCAGGATTAAAAAAGCTCTGGGTGAACTTAAAACCATGAGTTTTGATGCCGTCATCCAAGCACAAAATCTGAAAGATTTTAAAATATTGCTTAAGGGTTTAACTAAACCGCACCATCTTGAAATAGTACAAGTATTAATCAGTCGGCTTATTAGGCTCGTCGCAATCGGTGAATCAAGAAACACGTATGAAAATTTTTTGGAAAAATGTTTTGTTCGGTTAATGCATTTTTCTAAGCCACATGAAGGTTTGAAGATCGAACGTGAAGTATTAATACGATATTTAGGCATTCTTAATCAATATATTTTAGCGAGTAGTCTCGAAAGTCTTTTAATGAAAACGTTGACACCTCCGGACGGTCCCACCTTGTTGAGTTATATTCGACGGACAGTGGGAAGTTTTGGAAAGTTTTTTAACCTGAATGATATGGTTGTGGGTTTAAGTGTTTCGCGTGTAGGGGATCTAAGCATTGAGGATTTATCTCGAGCAGTAAACAAAGGTTTTGTTGATGTACAAGGATATTTACATAGAACGCTGCACAAAGGGGTTTTTTACGAGAAGTATGCTCTGGTTGTGGTTGAAAAATTTGATGCGGATTTGGATCTTGCTCAAGATGGGATGAGCTTTTTTAGCCTGGCGTTATTTACTGCAGGTAATCAAGAGGGATTTAACGCAGGTGTAAAAATGTTGGATTTTTATATTCGCCAGAAAATAAAGCAGCAAGGAGATGCTACGCAAGTACTTTCCAGTGTAATAGACGTTTTTGCGTCAAATGATAATGACGATGCGTATTATTATCATCGGCTGCCGGTCAGTCACACTTTGAGGGGACATACTGCCACAATAAGCGCTTTGCGTGACAGTTTTTATGTTGAGTACTATCAAGGCTGTGTTCAAGCGGTTAAAGGATTAACAGTAGGATATGGTGCGAAGCCAAGGAGAGAAATGGTCGAAAAAATCAGCGCATCAAGAATTCCTGAAGCAGCAAAACGAGCCATTATTCACTATTTGCAATCCGCTATGGTGGTGTTTAATCCATTTGAAATTAGCGATGCACTGGAAGAATTGAGTAAAAGATTAGTAGAGCCTGGCAATATTGAAAGTATAGATGATTTAATTCAAGAAATAGGTAGGGCGGTAAATTTATTATCACCAGCAGAAAAAAAGAGTTTATGTAAACGTGAATTGTCAAAAGCATCTCGCGAATTATTATGTAGAGTGGGTGTAGGATTTAAAGCATTGTTTGAGCAAGCGGATTACATCAATAGTCTTGCGATGACGGAAATCAGTAGGCCGGTTCGACATGCTACTGCAGCGGGTAGTGCTGTGTCAGTGCAAGATAATCCTAATGGTGTTGTATGGGTGGCGCGGCAGCAACGTCATTTCTAAACTCATCGCAGCCCTGGTTATGACTTACCCTTCAGCACAAGATCCTTTACAACGCCGCGCTCCGTTCAGGATGACAGAAGTGTGTGGATTTGTGTGTTATACTAAAGTTATACCTTGAGGAGTAAGTGACGATGACGGTAATCGCGATTCGACGTTCTGGAGGGGCTAATATTGTGAGTCTGCCCAAAGCCATTTTGAAAGTGCTTAATTTGCATGAAGGTTCCTTGTTGGTTTTAACGCTTGAAGATCGTAAGATTACGCTTACGCCAGCGACGGAAAAATTAACGTTAGAAAAGGTGTTAAAAGGAAGTCCTAAAAAACGCCTTGCGCTGAATAATGAAGATAAAGAATGGTTTGATTCTTCTACAGTAGGTAAGGAACTTTAATAATGTATATCCCGGATCAAGGTGATATTGCCTGGCTCGATTTTCATCCTAGTAGTGGTAAAGAGATTATTAAACGGCGTCCCGCTTTTATTATTTCTCGAAAAATCTTCAATAAGCATACGGGTCTTGCGATTGTTGCGCCAATTACAAATACTATTCGTGGTATTCAACTCGAAGTTGTTCTTCCTGAAAAACTGGAAACACAAGGTTCTGTTTTAGTTTACCAGCTTAAGTCATTAGATTATTCAGAGCGCAACATGAAATTTATTGAAAAAATGCCAAAAGAATTGACTGAAAAAGTCATTGAGTTGGTGCAGTTAATAGTGCGTTGATAAAATGCTTAAATTTAATTAAAGAGGAGCTGTAACGTGGAAGAAAAAACGAAGTTACAAACATTAGCCGAACGCATCGAACAACTGGCTACTCAGATAAATGCTGACCAATCGAATGATCTCCTTGGGGTAACTTTAAAAGGTACTGTTTTAGAAGTCATGCGATTGTCGACTCCACAGACGGGTTTAAGATTGGCGCCAGAATTAATGGGGAAATTTTTGGCTATTCTGAATGATTATGATGATGTTTCAGAGATAGAAAGATTTTTGAAAAGCCCGGGGCCGGGTAATTTTCCCCTGTTTTATTATATTCAACGTGCGGTTGAGGATTGTCTCGGGTTCTTCACTCCAAGACATTACAGTAAAATTAATTCACTCATTGTTGGTCCTATTTTGCTGAGTTCCATCAAAGGCAAGAAGGAATTACCTGCTACGGCTGTTGTTGAAGAGGGGCTACGACATAAATTTGTGAGCTTTAATATTCAACAGATGCTTTGTATGAGTGTTAGCGCTAACCATGGATTTATGCGAAAAACCGCCGAATTTCTGATTGATGAGTGTGGTGCGGATATAGAAAAAGCGGGCTATGGATTTACTTTTTTGCAAAAAGCACTTGCGATGATTGATACAAAAGATGAGGAATCTTTAGACGCATTAAAATTTTATATTGCGCGTCAAAATAATCCCGAAAAAGTACGTGAACAGGTAAAACCACTTTATCGAAAGAACTTTGGTTTCTGTGAAAAAGATCACGGACTGTTCAAGCCAGAATATGAAAGTCATGGTATATCGGCGAGAGTAAAATATGCGATTGCCAGAGAATTTTTGGAAGATAAAATTAAATTTAACCCCCACTATGCGACTATTACAAATAACAATAATACAGTAGAAACTGTTGTTATTGAGCGGTCGTTTAAAGAGATTTGTGTTGCAGCCGCAGCTCAATTTCGAAGTCCCATGCAAGTCGCTGAGTCAACTCCTGAGGGTGCAATCAAATCATCGAGAGTAAAACAGCTTCTCGCGAACTACGTTAAAAGCGATAACAATACAGCTGAAATTGAAGCACATATAAAAGATCGCCGTTTAGATGTTGAAGAGGAGCGTTTGTTAGTAGCAGAAGCGACGGAGATGGATCCAAAATTGGGTCGCAATATCGAAAAATATATTCGTTATATTACTGAACCAGTCAAAGCATCTCCGATGAAATAAAAGCAGGTTTGAGTTTGTGGCGCACATGAGCTACACTCGTCGGCCTGGAGGAAGACATGAAAACGGCGACGGTAAGAGCAAGGATAGATGAAAAAGTTAAAGAAGATGTAGAGCATGTGTTGCAGAAACTTGGATTAACTGTTTCAGAGGCGATTGGTTTATTTATGGCACAAATAAGACTTAGAAGAGGAATACCTTTTGATATAACGATTCCTAATAAAGAAACGCTTAAGGTTTTTAAAGACACCGATCAAAAGCGTGGTTTGCGGCGAGCAAAAAACGCTAAAGATATGTTTAAGAAGTTAGGAATATAATAGGAATTAAAATGCTTCAACCGGTTTACACCAAAAGGTTTGAGAAAGACCTGAAGCTTTCTCGTAAACGCGGAAAAAATCTACAAAAACTTAAAGACGTTATAGAAATACTCCTAAGCGGTTCACGATTACCTGAGAAAAATTATGACCATTGGTTGGTCGGTAATTATTCAGATAGAAGAGAATGTCACGTTGAGCCGGATTGGTTGTTGATTTACAAACCAGAAAAGCATGAAATTATTTTTGAGCGTTTAGGCAGTCATGCAGATCTCTTTGGGTAAAAATCAAACCCAATATGCCGTACTCGTCATAATCTTCGACACAAAACTCATGCAAGATTTAATCGGTTGAGGTAATTCTGCAGCGCCCAGATTATTCGCAATATGCGCATGCTCGGCTTCTTCTTTTCGCATCGTGTCCAAAATGGCTTGAGTGCGTAAATCAGCTTTGGGGATTTTTTCCAGATGATCTTCGAGGTGAGATGTCACTTGTTTTTCAGTTTCTTCCAGAAATCCTAAATTCCATTTATCTCCACACAAACCAGCTATTACACCCAAACTAAAAGAGCCTGCATACCAGAGGGGATTTAAATAGCTCACATGGCTGTTTAATTCATCTATTCGGGATTGGCACCAGCGTAGATGATCTTCTTCTTCAAGGCCGGATTGAATTAATTGCGTTTTGAGTTCTGGGTTACGTGCAGTAAGCGCTTGGCCCTGATATAACGCTTGGGCACAGACTTCGCCGGCATAATTGACCCTCATCAGGCCCGAGATATGTTTTTTTTGAGCTGTATCGAGATTGGCTTCGGGAATAGTCTCTGCCGGATTTGGACGAGCGTGATCCGTAAGAGCAACTCGACCCCCTAAGGTTCTGAGCAGCTTATCTGCATGTAAACAAAGTTGATCAACAAAAGAGTAATTCCGCATATAATACAGTCTAAACCAATCGAGGGAGTTCCGCATGTCAATTCCAATTCTTATTAATGGTGCCAAGGGAAAGATGGGCAAAGAGATCGTAAAATCCTTCCGCCAAGATCCTGAATTTAAATTAGTGGGTACGACAGATAGAGAAGATGACTTAGCCAAAGCTATTGGGGCATCAAAAGCAAAAGTCGTGATTGATTTCACAGCTTCTTCAGTGGGATTTCAAAATGCCAGTATTATCATTCAAGCCGGTGCTCATCCGGTGATTGGCACGACAGGATTTTTGTCGGATCAAATTGATGAACTCAAAAAACGCTGCAGCAAACAAAAATTGGGCGGAATTATTGCGCCGAATTTTTCCATAGGCGCTGTGTTATTAATGCAATTTTCCAAAGAAGCCGCGAAACATTTTCCGCATGCTGAAATTATCGAAATGCATCACACTACCAAAGAAGAATCCCCCTCAGGTACTGCCATGCTGACGGCAGATTTGATTTCTCAGGGCCGTCAAGAAACGCATCCGCTCAAAAAATACCGTGAAATTTCTCCGCATGCACGCGGTGCGAATCATAAAGAAATTGCTATTCACTCAGTAAGATTGCCCGGATTGGTTGCCCATGAATTAGTTATGTTTGGCGGACGCGGCGAAACATTGAGTTTGCGTCATGATACTCTGCACCGCGAATGCTTTATGCCGGGTATTAAACTAGCCTGTAAAAAAGTATTAGATCTTAAACAATTAGTGTACGGCTTGGAGAATTTATTGTAATGGCAATGTTTTCGCAACTGACGGATCGTGTCACCAAAGTTATAAAAAATATCAGCGGTCAAGGAAAGCTTACTGAAAGTAATATTAAAGATGCGCTGCGTGAAGTGCGTATTGCGCTATTAGAAGCTGATGTGGCTATGCCTGTTATTAAGAAGTTCCTAGAAGAAATTCAGCAACAGGCTGTTGGTCAAGAAGTCTTGGTCAGCCTAAATGCTTCCCAAGTTTTTATCAAAATAGTCAATGATGAATTGATTAAAATCATGGGTGAAGTCAATGAAAGCTTAAATCTTGCTGCTCAGCCACCCGTAGTTATTTTAATGGCCGGATTACAAGGGTCTGGTAAGACAACTACCGTCGGAAAACTCGCGAAATTTTTAAAAGAAAATCAGAAAAAAACCGTTATGGTGGCCAGTTGTGATATTTACAGACCCGCCGCTATTCATCAGCTGGAAGTTTTAGCGAATCAAATAGACGTAAAGTTTTTCCAAAGTCATGCGCATCAAAAACCCGTGGATATTGCAAAAGGTGCTGTAAAAGCAGCACGTCAATCTGTTGTGGATGTTTTGATAATAGATACAGCGGGTAGATTACATATTGATGAAGCAATGATGGATGAAATAAAAAATATTCATGCTGTTGTAAATCCTACTGAAACTTTGTTTGTTGTCGACAGCATGACGGGTCAAGATGCGGCGAATACAGCTAAAATATTTAACGAAGCATTGCCTCTTACAGGCGTAATTTTGACGAAGACAGATGGCGATGCGAGAGGCGGCGCGGCGTTATCTATTAGATATATAACAGGCAAGCCGATTAAATTTTTGGGTGTGGGTGAAAAGATCGATGCGCTTTCGCCATTTTATCCCGATCGGATAGCCTCACGTATTTTAGGCATGGGCGATATTTTATCATTGGTCGAAGAAGCACATGAAAAAATAGATAAAAAAGATGCTGAAAGATTAGCCAAAAAAATGCAAAAAGGACATTTTGATTTAGAAGATTACCGTGATCAATTAGCCCAAATGTCGAAGATGGGTGGAGTCGCGAGTTTATTAGATAAATTACCCGGTATTAGTGGCCTACCTGGCAATTTAAAAGACAAAGTTAACGACAAGACATTTACTCAAGTCACGGCGATTATAAATTCCATGACGCCCCGAGAGAGACGATATCCTGATTTAATTCGTGGTGGACGCAAAATTCGCATAGCGAAGGGTTCGGGTACACAAATTCAAGAAGTCAATAAAGTATTAAAACAATTTTATATGATGCAAAAAATGATGAAGAAAATGGGCAATAAAGCCGGCATGTTTAAGATGATGAAGAATCTTAAACATATGTTGCCGGGTGGTTTTCCGGGCATAGAGTAATCGTATGGATGAAAAATTCAGAAAAACTGCTGACGAACAGTTCAGCGCTCAAGATTATGTGGGTGCATTGCCTATCTATGGGCAGATTAAGGCCAAAACGGCAGATGATTATAGACGAATGGCCGTATGCGAAGATGAAGTTGGTCATGAGCGCATCAGAGAGAAAAATTTTTTATCCGCAATAGCACATTTTACGTCAGCGTTATCTTGCATGAGAGATGCCATCGCAGAAAAAGAAATAGCAAAAGAAAGCGATGCAAGTGATAGTCGCCGTATTTTGAGTGCTTTATTGAATGCAATGAATGATTTTTTAGCGACATCCCTAGAATGGGAAACGGTGGCTAAAGTACTGGAAGATTTTTTAAGGTTTTATGTTGTCCATTTGAGGGTGTTTAATAAAAATGTAGGAAGATTATCTCATCTTGATAAACTTAGTCACGATGGTGTGGCCGAATTATGGAACAAAGCACAAACAGGTTTACAACGCGAAAGAGCGCATATTTATTTAGCTACCGTAGAATTATTTCAAGGTATTGTCGGTGAACCTAAGCAAGTGCTTAAACAAACCAGTCCGGATCCGGCAGTTAAAAAAGTATTTGACGTATATACGCGAGCGTTAGAGCTTAAGCTTAAGAACAAGTATGTTCCCTATGTACCACCACATGAACCTACGCCAGAGCCTGAATTAGAACCAGAACCCGTGCCAGAACCCGTGCTACCTTCTGCGGTAGCTGCCTCTTCGCAAGCCGTACAACCCATGATTGGGGTTCCTAGACTTAAAGCTTCTGCATTTGCGCTACCGTTTGATCAATTTGCGACCGGTGAAAAAATGCGCGCGCAAGTTGTGACTTTCATGACCAGAAAGAATTTTACTGAAGCGCGTAGAAGATATTCGTATATGCTGAAACCTATTGCAGGAGATTTCCGACGTGCCTGTGAGTGTGACTACGAAATCGGTAACGAGCATTTTAAGCAGGGTAAATTTCAGGCGGCCATAGAAAGTTATAAAGAGGCGCTTCGACAGTGTAAATATATTAGCAACACAGATATGAATGAGGGTGACCAAACTACTATTGCTACAGTCTTTACGGCTTTACTAAAAGCGCTGGATAAAATCACTGAAAATTGGTCAGAGAATTTTGGTAACGCAAGCCAGAGCATGGCGAATGTTTTAGATTTTTATGTAGATCATTTTGATGAGTTCCATTGCGTTGGAAAGAAATTGCCGGGATTAGATGAAATTAACATAGATAATCTGATTCCCTATCTCGATGAACTAGCGGATGAGAGCTCAAAACTCATAACAAAAATTTACCTCACCATTATTGCAATGTTTAGACAAGACGCGAAACTACAAGAAGGCGAGTTGAGTGCGCTTATTGACGAATTCAAGATAACAGCAGAACTGTGGAGTAATGATGAAGGGGTGTCAGAGGTGTTTTATTTATTTCAAAAAGCGTTAAATATTGTACAGTCTACAAAATATCGAACATTACTGAATCCAGAATTACAAACAGCCTCAGAGCCGGATCAAAAGCGTGGGAGATGGGGTGGCGATTCGAGTTCATCTTCTTCGCATTTATCACAATTTGGTTTGGGGGCGCGAGCAGAAGTCGCTACACCAGATCGTCCCGTTCCACAGACAGGACCTTCGCAAGCTTTCACAAAGTAGCGGGGGCATGGGAAAACACGGGCTGGCATCATCTTTGGCTTGTCAGACCCTCCCCGTCTTTAGTACCCTCTAGGGCATTAACTTAATAGAGGGGCTTTCATGAGAATCTTTACTGATCTTTCTGTCGAAGCGTTAGTCAAACACGCGATAGATAATAAAGAAGGCGTGCTTGCGGCTAATCAAGCTCTTCAAGTCGTGACGGGTAAACGTACGGGGCGTTCACCTAAAGATAGATTCATCGTCAAAGAACCGGGCTCTGAAAAAAATATCGATTGGGGTACTGTTAACCAGCCTGTTTCTCCTGAAATCTTTAACGCGCTGTGGAAACGCGCCAGCGATTATTTAAATACTAAAGATTCGTATGTTTCCCATCTTCATGTAGCGGCTGATGATAACTATTATCTGCCCGTAAAAGTCTGTACTGAATTAGCGTGGCATAATTTATTTACGAAGCAATTATTTATTCGACCCGATGTTTATAACCCCAGTAAAAAACCCGAATGGACTATATTGTGTACGCCGTATTTCTTAACGGATCCGGAAAGAGACGGCATTCACAGTGATGCTGCGGTTATTCTTAATTTCGCGGATAGAAAGATTTTAATTTCTGGCACGCGTTATGCGGGCGAGATGAAAAAAGCGATGTTTTCTGTTTTAAATTATTTATTACCCGAACACGATATTTTGCCTATGCACTGTTCCGCGAATATGGGTGAGAAAAAAGATGTGGCTTTATTCTTTGGCTTATCAGGTACGGGAAAAACAACGCTTTCTGCAGATCCCGAAAGATATTTGATTGGCGATGATGAACACGGTTGGGGTGAGCAGGGTGTATTTAATTTCGAAGGCGGATGTTATGCCAAATGTATAAATCTCTCACAAAAAAATGAGCCTGAAATTTGGAATGCTATAAGATTTGGTTCTGTAATGGAGAATGTTGTATTAGATCCTAAAACATTCGTGCCAAATTATAACGATGGTTCGTTGACAGAAAATACACGTGCGGCGTATCCGCGTGAATTTATTCCGAAGAGAGTTGATAATAATCGCGGTGGTCAGCCCAAAGCGGTTATATTTTTAACGTGTGATTTATTCGGTGTTATTCCTCCTGTCTCTAAATTAACAAACGAACAAGCGGCGTATCATTTTTTAAGTGGCTATACAGCTTTAGTGGGAAGTACCGAGTTTGGCCAAGGTACGGGAATTAAATTAACATTTAGTACGTGTTTCGGTGCGCCATTTTTCTCACGCCCTGCAGGAGTGTATGCTGACCTATTAATTAAGCGTGTTAATTATGCCAAGTGCCCCGTATTTTTAGTTAACACGGGCTGGACGGGTGGAGCGCATGGCAAAGGTGGAACGCGTTTTTCTATACCCACAACACGGGCTGTAATTACCGCTATTTTAGAAAACGAATTAAGTAATACCGAATTTGAGACTTTGCCTATATTTAATTTCGCAGTTCCGAAAGTATTAGAGGGCGTAGACAGTAAGTTATTAAATCCGCGTAAAACATGGGCGGATCCCGAAGCGTATGATCAAGAAGCCAAAGCATTGGCATTGAAATTCCAAGAGAATTTCAAAAAATTTGAAAATAAAGTATCAGCAGACATTATTGCAGCAGGGCCTGTTGTAGAATAGTTTTCTCACAAAATACCCTCTCCCGCTTCTAGGAGAGGGTCCGCGAAGCGGGGGTGAGGTTATTTTTTAATAAATGGAGTTTTTATCATGATTAAAATTGCAATGGTTGTAGATGACGATAAAATTGCACAGAAAGTTCTCAAAACAGTGTTAGAAGAATTAGGTTACGATGTCATTTTTGCTTCCAATGGCCGTGAAGCGGTCAGCTTTTTCAGAAGCAATATCAGCGTTATTACCATGGACCATAACATGCCTGAAATTTCTGGCATAGAGGCCACCAAAGCTATTCGAAAACGCGAAACAATTACTCGAACGGTTTCACCCGTAAGAATTATTGGTATTACCGCGCATAATGATCCCGCTACACTCGATGCATGTATGTTAGCCGGCATGGATTATGTCATTACAAAGCCAGTTAAGTTAGAACATCTCAAAGCGTGTTTTGAAGAAAAGCGGGAAGAAGAACAGGCGGCGTAGATAGGGGCGCTATAAATATCGCCCTTACTATCCACTGAGAAGGGCATAATTAATTACACTCGAGTAATTTTATCTACTTTAGCGGCACATATAAAATCATTTTCTGATAAGCCATTCAATGCATGTGTTGTATATTCAACCGTACAATAATTATAGCCAATTTTCATATCAGGATGATGATTTTCGTGGTTTGATATATCAGCAATTTTATTTACAAAAGCCATGGTCTGATGAAAATCTTTGAATTTAAATTCTCGGCTGATTGTTTTTGCATCTGCGCTAATTATCCAGCTTGGAATTTTAGGATGTAATTTTGCGATTTCATCGCGTGTTAACGGAGGTACGCCACCTTCGCAGGCTTTGCAGTGTTTTTGAGCTAAATCGGAATCGGACATATATGTTTCTCCTGGCTAACACGGAAACTTCGGTGCGTTTTCAGCTATATGAATTTCTCGAATTAATCCCATTAAGTCCATATTAATTAAATCATATAATTCACTAAAATTATTTAATACAAAATAAATGGGCTGAATAACATCAATCTCGTAAGGCGTCCTTAATGCGGTATTAATATCAAACGGTTTTCTTTCTGGGATATTACTCTCAACGCTATACACCGTCTCTTTGGGCGACGATAAAATTCCACCGCCATAAGCTCTTAACCCGTTCTTGGTATTAATCAAGCCAAATTCAATAGTAAACCAATATAATCTGGCGAGTAATACGCGCTCTTCATGCGTAGCGTGAATCCCTAATTTTCCATAATTATGCGTAAAATCAGCATAAGCGGGATTGGTTAATAACGGACAATGTCCAAAAATTTCATGAAAAACATCGGGTTCTTTTAGGTAATCTAACTGTTCTTTAGTACGAAGAAAGGTAGTACAAGGAAATCGTCGCTGCGATAATAATTGGAAAAAATTGTCATATGAAATAATTTCAGGAACAGGTTCGAGCGTAAATCCCGTAATAGTATTTAATTTATCAGAGACTTCTTGAATACTGGGCATGCGAGTTTTAGGAAGATCTAATAATTTGAGTCCATGAATAAATTCATCACACGCGCGATTTTGAATAATCAATTCTTGGCGGGTAATTAAAATATTCCAGACTTCGTTATCATGTGTTTTCATAGCGCTTTTGTAACATATGGCGCTTCCGCGTCGCAAGATTTATTTTCAGAAATCAAAGGGACATTTTTTTCTGGCGCTGATTGACCTTTAAAAAATAGGCCTTTGAAGCAGAGCGAAAAATTTCTTTTCATGGGAATCACCGGTATGGGATTATCCGCTTTTTCGATTTCAGCATAGTAGTTTTTGCGTTCGTGTGCGGACCATGCATTTTTCGCAACCACAGCAATAATGACTATAGCAATGAAAAGAGCTGCAAGACTCAAAAAAACTGCACCGACAGCGGGAATAGGCGTGACTAAAATGGCGAGGGGGAGTAACACGGCTAAGAAAGTCGCGAGGGGAATGGTAAACATTGCCAACTTTAATGCGATTTGAAGGTCTAGTCCCCTGTGATTTTCTGCTTGCCTTGATATTAGTTCATAGGAGGCTTTTCCACCGGAAAACACATAGAGACTGTGCAATTGTTTAATAATTGCTTTTTGTTGTCCCTGGTTCATGGCTTGATAGGGATGATATCCGATGAGCCGATCAAACATTTCTCTTCGTGATTTTTCGATGATTTCTCTGGGGTTATTACTATTTTTAATGTTGATGAGCATATGAATCCGTTGCACGCCTTTGAGCCAAAGTTTATTTTTTAATCGTAAACTAAGATAAAACGCTCGGTTAACTTGTCTTAGGTTTGCAAGTTCCTCAAAAGATAAGTAATTCAAAAAAGGTTCGCAATACAGTGCTGCAATAGTGAGCGGAATGGCGTTGTTGTCGTTCATGAGTTTCTCCTGTTGGGTATAAGTGGGTGTGCATTGAGGATTACTCTAGAAGGTTATGATTAATAGCTAAAATCGATTGTTTCTATAAGATCAATAGATTATATTGATGGTTATGAATATACGGGATTTGAAATATCTGGTCGCTGTGGTGGAGTCTGAGCATTTTGGTCAGGCAGCGGCGGAGTGCTGTGTGAGTCAGCCGACGCTCAGTATGCAGCTGAAAAAGCTGGAAGATGAGCTGGGTGTGCAATTATTTGAGCGAACGAATAAATCCGTCATGACCACCCCCATTGGAAAAATATTAGCTGAACAGGCGAAAAAAATATTAGGCGAAATTAATACCCTCAAACAATTGGCGACGAATTCCAAAGATCCTTTCTCGGGCGAATTTAGACTGGGAATTATTTCTACGATGGGGCCCTATTTATTGCCCAATTTATTATCTCAGCTGAAAAAACACTTGCCTAAATTAAATCTTATAGTCTATGAAAATAAGACTGAAAATATTTTGGCTGAATTAAAATCAGGATTATTAGATGCGGTAATATTAGCCTTGCCGGTTGATAAACAGGGCTTAATTTCACATGAATTATTCAAAGAAGAATTTCTATTGGCTTTGCCTAAATCTCACCCGCTCACTAAAAAATCCAAAATTACTCTCGATGATATTCAGCACGAAGAATTGTTATTACTGGAAGATGGCCATTGTTTACGTGAGCAAATTATGGATGCGTGCCATATGATAAGTTCCGAAGAAAAGTCAGGATTTAAAGCAACCAGCTTAGAAACGCTTAGGCATTTAGTTGCATCGGGTGCGGGTGTGACCCTATTACCTGAAATGGCAACGCGATCACTGCAAAAAAATCATGGGAATATAATTCTGAAAAATTTTTCGAAACCAATACCCTATAGAAAAGTCGCGATGTTGTGGCGACAAAACAGTGCGCGTGCGGTGTGCTGTGACAAGATGCGGGAATTATTCTTGCGAACCCACGCTTAGCGTGGGAGTTAAGCTTTTAGAGGCTTGGCTTTCTGTTTTGCGGCGTTTTTCAC
>Ga0206884_1010_pt1 | contig 71149 bp, 62 predicted proteins | sample Alteio_BWOrgCont_FD_152914 | JGI IMG/M metagenome (GOLD analysis project Ga0206884, IMG submission 152914) | Enriched cells from forest soil in Barre Woods Harvard Forest LTER site, Petersham, Massachusetts, United States -... | ecosystem: Environmental > Terrestrial > Soil > Temperate forest > O...
AAATTCGTAACGTCGGTGCACTCGGCGAATTAGTCAAAGTCAAAGCAGGCTTTGCCCGTAATTATTTATTACCGCAAAAGAAAGCGGTTACAGCAAATGATGCAAATCGCGCGAAATTTGAAGCACAACGTGCTGATCTTGAAAAACGTGATGCTGATTTGTTGAAGTCCGCACAAGACAGAGCTGAAAAAATTCACGCGGCTAGCGTTGTGACGATTACCGCTAAAGTCGCTGACGAAGGTAAATTGTACGGCTCAGTTGGTATTCATGAAGTCGCTGAAGCGGTTCAAAAAGCCGGCATTGAAGTTCATAAAAGCGAAATCAAAATGCCTGCCGGTCCCATTCGCCATGTCGGTGAATATGAAATTCATGTGTATTTACACAGTGATGTTACGGCAACAATTAAAGTTGTTGTTGTTCCAGAGCCGGCGTAATATTCATGAATGAAACGAAAACCCTCGGATAAAGATACCGCTACCGCCCATCTCAAAGTTGCTCCGCATTCTATTGAAGCTGAGCAATCTGTGTTGGGTGGTTTAATGTTAGAAAATTTAGCCTGGGAACGTGTTAACGAAGTTCTCAAGCCGAATGATTTTTATCACGCACAACACCGTATTATTTACGGCGTCCTCGAAAATCTCGCCCATCGAAATCATCCGTTTGATGTATTAACCGTTGCAGAATTATTAAAATCTACAGGCCAATTAGAAGCGGTGGGTGGCGATGTTATTTTATTTGAACTCGCTAAAAATACGCCGAGTGCAGCGAATATTCATGCTTATGCGGATATTGTTCGCGAAAAATCTATTTTAAGACAGTTAATTTCTGCGGGCGCGACTATTATAGAAAGCGCCTATACACCGACGGACAAAAAAGCCGGTGATTTATTAGACGAAGCAGAGCGTACCGTTTTTCAAATTGCAGAATCACAAAAAATGCACGGCGGTGGTCCTGTTCGCATTGATGGTTTATTAAATAAAGCCGTACAACATGTCGATAAACTTTACCATTCAGATGAAGTTATTACGGGAATTTCAACGGGATATAAAGATCTCGATGAAATGACGTCGGGATTACAAAAAGCGGATTTAGTGATAGTCGCGGGTCGACCCTCAATGGGTAAGACTACTTTTGCGATGAATATTGCAGAACACGCGGCGATAAAAAGCGGCAAGCCCGTATTAGTGTTCAGTATGGAAATGCCCGGTGAGTCTTTGGCACTTCGTATGATGTCATCTTTAGGGCGAATTGATCAGCATCGTGTTAGATCAGGTAAATTAGAAAATGAAGATTGGCCGCGCATACAATCAGCCGTAAGCATGTTGTCAGAAACAAAATTATTTATAGATGATTCTCCCGCGTTAAGTCCGAATGAAATGCGAACACGTGCGCGACGTATCATGCGTGAGCATGGTCAAATTGGATTAATTGTCGTGGATTATTTGCAATTAATGCAATCGCCAGGATTTAGAGAGAACAGAGTGGGTGAAATTTCTGAAATTTCAAGATCATTAAAAGCGTTGGCAAAAGAATTAAGCGTTCCCGTTGTGGCTTTATCACAGCTAAATCGCGGCTTAGAACAACGAACTGATAAGAGACCGGTCATGTCAGATTTGCGTGAATCAGGTGCTATCGAACAAGATGCGGATATTATTATTTTTATTTACCGCGATGAAGTTTACAATCCGGAGTCACGCGACAAAGGCATTGCTGAAATTATTATTGCGAAACAACGTAACGGTCCCATTGGTAAAGTAAAATTAACTTTCTTGGGCAAATATACTCGATTTGAGAATTTCTTGAATGAAAATGCAACATTCTACGCTTCTGCTTGATTCGGCTGCGCTAAGTCATAATTTTGAGCAAGTCAAAAAATTTGCGCCGACATCTAAAATATTATCCATGATTAAATCTAACGCGTACGGCCATGGCATGGTGTGGGCGGCGAATATCTTAAAAGAATCCTCTGATGGCTTTGGTGTTGCGCTATTATCCGATGCTATATTATTACGCAAGTCGGGTATAAAAAATAAAATAGTTTTGCTGCGGGGCGTTTATAATCTCGACGAATTAAAGCTAGCTCTAGAAATTGATATAGATATGGTTGTGCATAATCAAGAGCAAATTAAATTAATTCAAGAAACTAATCCCAGCAAATTAAATATCTGGCTTAAAGTTAATACGGGCATGAATAGATTAGGATTTGATCCCACAGAAATAGCCGGTGTTTATAATAAATTAAAAAAATATAATATTGTTTTGTTAACTCATTTTTCGAGTGCGGATGAATTAGCTAATCCTATTACAAAAAGCCAAATGGATATTTTTAATAGTATTAATTTAAATATACCTAAATCTTTGGCACATTCTGCAGGAATTTTAGGCTGGAAAGAATCTCATGCGGATTGGGTCAGACCTGGTTTAATGTTATATGGCGTTTCGCCATTTCCGAATACTACTGGATTAGATTTTAATTTAAAGCCAGTGATGACGTGGAAGTCTGCATTAATTGCAATGCATGATGTAAAAAAGGGCGAAGCGATTGGTTATAACAGGACGTATATTTGTCCTGAAGATATGAAAATCGGCGTGGTGGGAGTAGGGTACGGATTTGGCTATCCGCGACATGCTAAAAATGGCACGGCTATATTAATTAATCATATGCTAACAGAAGTCATCGGTCGGGTTTCGATGGATATGCTAATGGTCAATTTACAAAATATTCCTGATCCTAAATTAGGTGATACTGTTACTTTGTGGGGTAATGGCTTGCCGATTGAAAAAGTGGCTGAAACCACGGCGACGAGTCCGTATGAGTTATTATGCAACGTCCACTTAGGTATGATATGAAAATAGCAACCTGGAATATCAATTCTCTCAGAGTCAGGCTTCCCCATATCCTCGAATGGCTAGATAAAACACAGCCAGATGTTTTAGCGCTGCAAGAACTCAAAATGGAAGATAAAGACTTTCCCGTCGAAATATTCAAAAAATTAAATTATCACGTGAGTTTCAGCGGCCAAAAGACATATAACGGCGTAGCGGTAATTAGCCGAACAGCAATATCTGATCCGGATATGCCCGATATAGACGAACAGCGCAGAATATTAGCCGTGACTGTTCATCAAGATATTCGCGTGATTAATATTTATGTTCCCAATGGCGAAGCTGTTGAATCCCAAAAATACCCCTATAAATTAAATTGGCTGGGCCATCTTAAAAATTATCTCCATCACGCGTTGGCAAAATATCCCAAATTAGTTTTATTGGGCGATTTTAATATAGCCCCTGAAGATCAAGATGTTTATGAGCCAGATCTATGGCGCGACAAAGTCTTATTCAGCGAGCCCGAAAAGAAAGCCCTAAAAGAAATAGCAGAGTTGGGATTACATGATAGCTTTAGGTTATTTCCCCAAGCACCCAAAAGTTATAGCTGGTGGGATTACCGAACCATGGCTTTCAGAAGAAATTTTGGATTACGAATAGACCATATATTAGTCAGTGAAGAGCTTAAAAATAGCTGCGAGGGTTGTGTTATCGATAAAGCCCCGCGGGCGTGGGAACGCCCCTCAGACCATGCCCCCGTTGTTTTAACGCTTCGAGTAGTTTAGACTGCGTTTTTCCCCTATAAAGTGCATACAAAGAGATATTAGCCATGAAAAAAGATACCCATCCTGCTGTTCATGAAGTTGCGTTTACCTGTAGTTGCGGCAACGTCGTCAAAGTAGGTTCCACGATGCAAAAAGATAAGTCACACATCGATGTTTGCAGCAAATGTCATCCGTTTTACACGGGTAAACAAAAGATTTCCGATGCGGGTGGCCGTCTCAGAAAATTCCGCGACAAGTATGGCGAATCTGCAAAAACGAGTACTGACGCTGAATGATAGTCCGAAGGACCACGCTCCTTAATTATTGCCTCCCCTGGATCATGTGTGGGCTTGGGGCGTTGTTCTATTGTTACGAATATCTCCTCCGCATGTCACCGAGCGTCATGACAGGCGACTTGATGTCGACATTTAGTATCGAAGCGGGCGCGTTGGGCAATCTCGTTGCGTATTACTATTATATCTATATGCCCATGCAACTACCCGTAGGGGTATTGATGGATCGCTTTGGTCCTCGGCGCTTATTAGTCTTCGCCTGTTTATTATGTGTGATTGGATCTTTCTGGTTTGCGAGTGCAGCGCATGCTTCAGCGTTAGGTGGCTCACGTTTATTGACAGGGTTAGGTTCAGCATTCGCATTTGTGGGTGTCATGAAATTAGCCAGCTCATGGTTGCCCGAAAGACATTTTGCATTGGCGGCTGGATTAACCACTACGTTGGGAACGATTGGTGGTATGGTTGGCGATAATTTAATTACGAGATTAACTATATCTCATGGCTGGCGTCACAGTATTCTGGATTTTGCGTATATTGGTTTGGTATTAGCGTTAGTCATTTTTCTGTTGATGCGGGATCGTCCAAAACATCCCCTACCTCAAGTTCGTCCGATGATGTCGCGCATGACATTTCGAAAATTATGGCCGGAATTAAAAGTATTAATTCTCAATCCTTGGCTTTGGGTTGTCGGCGTAGTGGGGCTATTAACGTATTTACCTGCTTCTGCATTTGCTGAATTATGGGGCGTGCCATTTTTGAAAACCGCGTATGGCTTAAATCGTCAAGCAGCCGCTCACGCCATTTCTTTCGTATTTTTAGGCTTAGCTATCGGAAATCCCTTAATTGGTTGGATTTCAGATACGATTCGTCAACGTCGTATGCCGCTTATCATTGGTGCAGCGTTGGCTTCAATAGTCGGATTTATTTTAGTGTATATACCGAATTTATCCCGCACAGAATTATACAGCTTGTTATTTTTATTCGGCGTTTTCTCTTCCGTCGAAACATTGGTATTTGCGATTGGCCGCGAAATTTCTCCTGAAGATGCCTCAGGCACGGCGATTGGATTTACCAATATGTTAGTGATGGTGGGTGGCGTTATTTTTCAGCCCTTAATTGGCGTGTTGTTAGATTCAAAATGGGATGGAACGAAATTACATAATACGCCAGTGTATTCCCTTGCAAATTATCACTATGCGTTATTTGCTATTCCTACCGGATTTATTCTGGCTATTATATTAATGTACTTTATGCCGGAAACGCACGCGGATGTAAAACCCTTTAAAGGTTAATTCTGTGAAAAGAAGTATTGTTCTCAGTATTTTCTATGTTTCTCTCGCGCTTATCTTTGGCTTGTGGATTTTATTTTCCATGGGACCTCAGCATGCCAGCAATTATTACACCAGCTATTTTGTTGAATTAAGTTTATCACTGGATAATCTTTTTATTATTTCCCTGATTTTTAAATATTTCGATGTTCCCCAAAAATTACATAATAAAATTTTATTTTGGGGGATTCTGGGTGTAATCATCTTGCGGGGTATGATGATTTCAGCGGGGCTTGTATTATTAGCGTATTTTAGTTGGGTGTTATATATTTTTGGGGTATTTTTAATAATTGTGGGTATTAAGATGTTTTTTAATAAAACCCATAAAGCTGATTTTAAAAATAATTTTTTGTTTAAATGTTTTGGCAAATATTTACAGCCCCATGCTAGATATTATGTGCTCTGGTTAATTTTATTAGTTGATATTGCGGATTTGATTTTTGCTATTGACAGCGTTCCTGCTGTATTTGCCATTACCACGGATCCCTTTATCGTTTATACCAGTAATATTTTTGCGGTGATGGGATTAAGATCGCTGTATTTTGTGCTCGATAAAAGCTTGGCAAGATTTATCTATCTTCAGCATGCTCTTGCTCTCGTGTTGATATTTATAGGCAGCAAAGTCTTTTTTCATATTCCCTCTTGGATTGCATTAGTGGTGACGCTTATACTGTTAAGCGGCGGTGTTGTGTTATCGATAAGGAAGCGAATTCATGGTTAAACGTCAAACGCTCACTGAATATCCTCAGCAATGGCCTGATGAATCGACATTAAAAAAAGCGTCAGATATAGCCGGAACGCATCTTGAAAAGGGTTTGGGCATTGCTAAAATTTTATCAGAATTAGGTTTAGATAATGACGGATTAATTGCCAGTATTATTTATCCCGCGTATGAAGCCAAAGAAGTTCATCTTGATACTGTGAAAGATAGATTTGGTGAACCGGTTGGTGTTTTATTGCGTGACGTGGCTCAAATGGGTGCGCTCGGAAAATTACAACAATTGGAAGACAGTAAATCTCACCAAGTCGAAAATCTACGAAAAATGTTATTAGCCATGGTTGCAGATGTTCGTGCAGTATTAATTATTTTAGCAGAAAGATTATGGTTGCTTCGTCAGGGTGTGGATGAAAGCTTTGCTAAAGAAACACTGAATATCTATGCGCCACTGGCGAATCGTTTAGGTATTGCTTCTCTGAAATGGGAAATGGAAGATCTGTGCTTTAGATATTCTCAGCCCGATAAATATAAAAAAATAGCAAAATTCTTAGCCTCCCGTCGTGAAGAGCGTGAAAATTATATTGCTGAAGTGATAGATATTTTAAAAGAAAAAGTATCTCACGCGGGTATTCATGATTTCGACGTGACAGGCAGAGTGAAGCATATATACAGCATATATAAAAAAATGGAACGAAAGGGCAGTGAATTAGACGAAATTTATGATATCAGTGCTGTTCGTGTTTTAGTGCCCAGTATAGAAAATTGCTATGCGGTATTGGGTATAGTTCATGATGCCTGGGAAAGAATCCCCAAAGAATTTGATGATTATATTACGCATCCCAAGCCCAATGGATATCGATCTATTCATACGGCTGTCATTGGCCCTGAAAATAAAACGGTCGAAGTTCAAATTCGTACGTATGCCATGCATGCTGAATCTGAATTAGGCGTTGCTGCGCATTGGCGTTACAAAGAAGGCGGTGTACAAAAATCCAGTTATGAAGCAAAAATTGCGTGGCTTCGACAAGTCATGGAATGGCAACGCGAAATTAAAACCGATAAAGAAAAGCCTACACAGGATTTATTTGCTGATAGAGTTTATGTCTTTACGCCGACGGGAGATATTATTGATCTTCCTCAAGGTGCAACGCCGTTAGATTTTGCCTATCACGTTCACAGTGAAGTAGGGCATCGCTGTAAGGGCGCAAAAGTAGACGGCAATATTGTTCCACTTACGTATCATTTACAAACGGGTGAACGCGTTGAAATTCTGACAGCTAAAAATCCGAACCCCAGTCGAGATTGGTTAAGTCCGTATTTAGGTTATTTAAAATCGCCGCGTTCGCGTGCAAAAGTTCAGCATTGGTTTAAAGCCCTCGATGAAAGTCTTGAAGAAATTCCTAAAGAAAAACCTAAAATTAAAGCTGTTATATCAAATATTATTAATATCAAGAAAAAAGTTTCTTCGAGTAAAAAACCGAAAACAGATTTGCATATATTGGGCGTTGGCCATCTTTTAACGCAAATAGCTCGATGCTGTAAGCCATTACCGGGCGAAGAAATTATTGGATATATTACACAGGGCAAAGGCGTGACTATTCATCGCCAAAATTGCCGTAATATGCAGCATATTTCAGAAGATTCTAAAAAAAGATTAATCGAAGTCGATTGGGGCGACAAGGCATCTAATATTTATCCGGTGGATTTATATATAGAAGCTTATGATCGACATGGATTATTAAGAGATATCACTAATTATTTTGCCAATGAAAAAATTAATGTGTTAGGCATACAATCTAATACCGAAAAATATTCTCATGAAGCGCATGTTTATGTGACCGTTGAAATTTCAGGTTTAGAAACTCTGCAGAGAATTCTCGAGCGATTGAAATCTATTCCCAATGTATTGGGGGCGTGGAGAGAGAAGCGGGGATAGAAAACCTCATCCGCCCTTCGGGCACCTTCTCCGGCCATGCGGAGAAGGGAGCAGAAAATATTACCATTTATAGTAGTTGTAGCCCGGGTGCAACCCGGGAAATTTAGCTAGAGAATTTTTTGAAGTGCTACAATGATTGCAACTGCAGCGGTTAGCATTCCACCGAATCTCATGGTCAATTGATATGTTAGTCGACATTCCAATTCACGGAGATCTCGTTTTAACTCTTTTATATCTTGCTTAGTTGCAATGTCCATTTCTGATAGTGAATCTTTGTGCGCATCAGCAAATGCTTTGGCTTGTTTTTCCGAAACGCCGGAATGTTTTAGTCGGTCCACGAATTTAAGCCTATCGAATGTAATGGCAGCCATGATGGTCTCTCTAATTATGGGGTTTCAACGGGGAGTATTTTATTTATCGGTATCGAGGGGCTCGATCCTGTTATAGCTCCAGCAGGAAGTGAGTTTAGCATAGATGAATTAATAGAAGAATCTGGTTTTAAATAAATTATTTTTTATTTCCCTCTCCGTTTAATTGGAGAGGGTGGCCGAAGGCCGGGTGAGGTACAAGATGACAAGGCCTACTATCCCCGACAGTATCGATCCCACTAATACTCCTGCGCGTACCAGTTCGAGTATAGGATTGCTAAACGCTAAATCGCCTATAAATAAACTCATCGTAAATCCAATGCCACATAAAAAACTCGCGCCCAACATCATTTGCCAATTGCTGTTTGTCGGTAATTTAGCGAAGCCCGATTTGACCATCATAAATACAGACGAAAATATCCCCAGAAATTTACCCAGACATAATCCTAAAATAATTCCTAAGGGTACAGATGTAAATAAAGCACCTAACGCTATTTTTTCAAACGGAATGCCCATATTAATAAAAGCAAACAACGGCAAAATTAAATACGCCACCCAGGGATGAAGTGTTTTCTCAAGACTCGCAATTTTTTCTGTGGGAATTGTCAGTGCAAGTAAAACACCCGCAATAGTGGGGTGTACGCCAGATTTTAAAACACACAGCCATAAAATTATACCCAAGCCTAAATAATAAATTATATTTTTTATAGTTAAATAATTTAATAAAACTAAGCTTAGCAGTACGGCAAGGCTCAAGAGCAAGTAAATTAACTCTAAATGCTGAGCATAAAATAAAGCTATAATTACAATAGCCCCGAGATCATCAAATATTGCGAGGGCTGTTAAGAATATTTTTATAGACAAGGGTATACGAGAACCTAATAAAGTTAATACGGCCAACGTAAAGGCAATATCCGTTGCAGTGGGTATGGCCCAACCCCGTAATAATTCAGCATGATCATGATTAAATAAAATATAGATTACCGCAGGAAGTAACATGCCAAATAAAGCAGCAATACCCGGGAACATGATTTTTTTGGGAGCATTCAATTCGCCAGAAATAATTTCGCGTTTAATCTCAAGGCCAACAATAAAAAAGAAAATAGCCATTAAGCCGTTATTAATAATAAAGCTAATATTATAGTCTGTAATAATATGCTGGTAGAGATTGCGCGCGGGAGAATTCATGCTGATTAACGCAAGAATAGACGCTGCGCCTAAAAGTATTCCCGAAAAAGATTCTAGTTTGAGGAATTTTTGGAGGGTGTTTATTGGCATGTATTCAACCACAAACAATTCTTGCTGATTTTCTGTATTTCGTCCAAACGTTCTGTATGCAGCTGTAATTCCAGTTCGGAAGCGCGGATAATTTTTAGTGCTGATTTCTTTTGGGCTTTGGTGATTTTATGAAGCGCGTCAGACTCTCCTGTTTCTTCATCAAATAAACTGCCTTGGCCGCCGGTCATGACTAAATAAAGTTGTGCGAGTAAATTTGCGTCGAGCAGCGCGCCGTGTAATTCGCGTTTCGAATTATCTATGTTGTAGCGTCTACATAACGCATCTAGATTATTTTTCTGGCCCGGGTGTTTTTCTTTAGCCATGGCCAATGTATCGATAACGCGCAGATTATCCATAAGCTTTTTATTAAGCCGGCTTAATTCAGCTTTAATAAATCCAATATCAAATCGAGCATTGTGAATAATTAATTCGCTGTCGCTAAGATAACCCAGAAATTGGTCGGCGATTTCAGCGATGAGCGGCTTGTCTTGCAGAAATTTATTGGTTAAACCATGAACATTTACAGCCGCTGCGTCGATTTCGCGCTGAGGATTGAGATAGACATGGAAATTATTTCCCGTGAGTTTACGGTTAATCATTTCAACCGCGCCAATTTCAATGATCCGGTGGCCCTGCTGTGGGTCTAAGCCCGTGGTTTCTGTATCCAATACAATTTGTCGCATGGTTTCACTTTTCCGCTGGAACTGGGTATATTACCCCCACGAAAAACACACTGTAGGGGTCCTAATGATACGCCAGTTTGGGCTATTAAAGGAACGGCGTTTCTTGCCGCTTTTTTTAACACAATTTTTCGGCTCACTTAATGATAATTTTTTACGTGGTGTCTTAGCAACCCTGATTATCTATGCCGGCGCGACGCTCGTGCATTATTCCAGCATCTTGTCGATTTCTGTTGCGGGTATTTTTATCCTGCCTTTCTTTTTATTCTCAGCGCTCTCGGGTCAGATTGCTGACAAATACGAAATGTCGCGGTTGATTGTCTACAGCAAGATAGCTGAAGTGTTCATTATGGCCGCCGCAGCGTATGGCGTGTATCACCATAATATTTTCTTGTTAATTTTTATTTTATTACTCAAGGGTATTCAGGCAACGTTTTTTAGTCCCTTAAAATACGCTATTTTGCCAAGTCTTCTTGCTGAAAATGAATTGATTGCCGGTAATGGCTTGATTGATGGCTCGACTTTTTTGGCTATATTATTGGGAACCATCGTAGGCACGACGTTAATATTTGTTCCGCACGGGATAGGCATTGTTGCTGTTTTATTTTATATCATCGCTATAACAGGCTTAATCACGAGTTTTTTTATTCCTCGCGCAAAAATTGCTGATGCGAAATTAAAAATTAATCCGAATTTTCTTCAAGAAACCTTTAAAGTCATGCGCTACACCAAGCGCCATATCCGAATTTTTTTGTCTATATTGGCTATCTCTTGGTTTTGGTTTTTTAGTTTAATATTTACCTCTGCTTTTCCTGCCTATACCCGAACTATTATTCATGCCAAGCCCGACGTCATGACTTTTTTCTTGGCGTTATTTTCTATCGGCATCGCAGTCGGATCGTTATTATGTAACCGTATATTAAAAGGCAAAATTAACGCGACGTTTGTTCCTATCAGTGCATTGGCGATGAGTGTTTTTGCACTGGATCTGTATCATGCGAGCCAGCATTTTTTAATAGCGGTTCCCGTAAATTTAATAAGTTTGAGTCAATTTTTAGTCATCCTTCAGGGATGGCGAATTATGGTGGATTTATTTTTTATAGCGGGTTTTGCGGGATTATTTGTTGTGCCGCTCTTAGCTATTTTGCAGCACGAGGGAGAATCCAGTCATTTATCGCGAATTATCGCCAGCAATAATATTTATAATTCTTTTTTTATGGTCGGTTCTGCGGGATTAGCGGCAATCATCTTAAAATTAGGTTTTTCTGTGTCCGCGCTATTTTATGTCGTAGGCATTTTAAATATTTTCGTTGCTATCTATATATGCCGCTTATTACCCGACGCATTGCCACGTAGCATAGTCCAGACTATTACTAAAATACTGTATCGCGTTGAAGTGATTGGCATAGAAAATTATTACGCTGCCGGAAAGCGCATTGTTATTATTGCAAATCATACTTCTTATTTAGACGCTGCGCTTTTAGCGGCTTTCTTACCCGATAGATTAACGTTTGCCATTAGCAGTATTGTTTCAAAAATATGGTGGGTAAAACCATTTTTATGGCTCACCGATGCATTTCCGATTGATCAAACTAAACCGATGGCGATTAAGTCTCTTATAGAATATGTTCGCAAAAATAAGCGCTGTATTATTTTTCCCGAAGGTCGCGTAACACTCACCGGTGCATTAATGAAAATTTATGAAGGCCCCGGAATGGTAGCTGATAAAGCACGTGCCAAAATATTACCCATTCGTATTGAAGGCGCTGAATATACGTTTTTCTCACGGCTGGGTTCTAAAGTTCCGACCAAATGGTTCCCCAAAATTACCTTGACTATATTACCTCCCCAGGTATTTGAATTGGATGATGTCTTGGTGGGCAGAAAGCGCCGTCAAATGATCAGCGCAAAATTATACGATTTGATGAAAGAAATGATGTTAACCAGCAGTGCGTATCAAAAACCTTTGTTTTATTCCTTATTAGAAGCTTCAGAGATTTATGGCAGTTGGCATATTATCGCAGAAGACATTCGTCGTGAGCCTATTCGTTACAGCAAATTATTAACGGGCGCTTTTGTCTTGGGTAATGAAGTCGCGAAGGTTTCAAATTTGGGTGAAAATATTGGTGTTTTATTGCCCAATACTATTGCCGCAGCGGTATTATTTTTTGGACTTCAAGCGTATGGTCGCGTACCCGCGATGCTTAATTTTTCGAGTGGGCCTAAAAATATATTAGCGGCTTGTAAAATCGCCAGAATTTCCAAAGTCTATACTTCCCGAGAATTTATTGAAAAAGCAAAATTAATGCCCACTATTGGCTTATTAGAGCAACACAAGATAACTATTATTTATCTTGAAGTCTTGCGTGATCAAATCAGCATTTTCAGTAAATTATTTGGATTTATTATCAGCTATTTTCCTAAAGGCTATTACAAGCATTTATTTAAGATCAAAACAGACCAGGATTTGATGCGCTTATCCCATAAACCCGCTGTTGTATTATTTACGTCAGGATCAGAAGGGTCACCCAAGGGGGTGGTATTAAGCCACGCGAATATTCAAGCCAATCGCTTTCAGATTAGTGCAAGTATTGATTTTGGGCAGCATGATAATTTATTCAATGCTTTGCCTATATTTCATTCGTTTGGATTAACCGGCGGTATGATTTTGCCGTTTTTATTGGGCACAAAAGTATTTTTCTATCCGTCGCCATTACACTTTAGGATAATTCCCGAATTAGTCTATGACACGACATCGACTATTTTATTTGGCACAGATACGTTCTTGGCAAAATATGCACAGTTTGCGCATCCGTATGATTTTTACAGTATTCGATATGTCTTTGCAGGCGCAGAAAAATTACGTGATGAAACGCGTCAATTATGGTCTGAAAAGTTTGGTGTGAGAGTATTAGAAGGTTATGGCACAACAGAAGCGGCGCCCATATTATCTTTGAATACACCCATGTTGTATAAAAAAAATACGGTGGGCAAATTATTACCCGGAATTTTGTACCGCTTGGAACCCGTCGAGGGCATAGAAGAGGGTGGACGATTATGGGTGTCGGGACCGAATATTATGCTCGGATATTTATTGGATAAACTGCCGGGTAAATTAATTCCACCACCCGATGGTTGGTATGATACGGGCGATATCGTTTCTATAGATACTGATGGCTTTATTAGCATTAAGGGCCGCGCAAAACGCTTTGCTAAAATCGGCGGCGAAATGGTTTCACTCACAGCCGTTGAAGAAGCGATTTCGCATTTATGGCCTGGTTTTCTTCACGCCGTATTAAATTTGCCGGATGACAGAAAAGGCGAGCAATTATTATTAATCACGAATTATCCAGAAGCAGATCGAAGAGTAATTATTAATTACTTCCGTCAAGAAGGCTTAAGCGAATTGAGTTTGCCGAAGAGAGTCAAAATTATTAAATCCATGCCGTTATTAGGTACGGGTAAAATAGATTATGTGAGTTTGAAGGAAGCAATAGAAAAAATAGCAGTTTAATAAAGTAGTAATCTATTGAGAAACTTATATACGCATCCTAATAGGTTGACATAAGGAAGTCATTTTAATAATATGGCTGCTGGAGCTTAACTGCATGAAATATAATTATTCGGCTGAAAAAGATTTCCTTCTTATTGAGGAGAGGGGTATTAGCTTTGACGAAATTATTGCTGCAATAGAAAGCGATCAGGTTTTAGATATAAAGCCGCACCCTAATAAGGAGCGATATCCAGATCAAAAACTGATGGTTGTTGATGTGAAAGAGTATGTATACATTGTTCCATTTGTGGAACAAGAGAATGGAACTGTTTTTTTAAAGACAATATATCCAAGCAGGAAGGCTAAAAAAGATTACTTAAAAGGGGATTCATATGAAACATAAAGTGAAACGTAAAAAAGTATCTGACCCATATGATGTGAAATTAGATGCATATGAGCAGGAAATTGAAGATGCGCTTGATTTTAAAAAATTGAAGAGCGTTAAAAATGTTAAGGCAAAGATTGCAGAGCTGAAAGCTGCAGCGATTAATCATCGAAGAGACAAGCAAATTAATATTAGAATTTCAAGCAGAGATTTGTTAGGTTTAAAAGAGGCTGCTGCTCATGAAGGTATGCCATATCAAACATTAATCGCTAGTATTTTACATAAATACGTGGCGGGACATGTAATTCAGCGTTAGTGCCCCAACAATTCCTCTATCGCCTGATTCGCCAACTCATCCGCCCATTCGTTTTCAGGATGTCCGGTATGTCCGCGAACCCAGTGCCACGAAATATCATGCGACTGAACGAGTTTATCCAATTGTTCCCATAAATCAGAATTTTTAACGGGCTTTCTATCTGATGTTTTCCACCCATTTTTTTTCCAGTTGTGAATCCATTTTGTAATGCCGTTCTTAACATATTGTGAATCTGTAGTTATAGCAACTTTGCTCGATTTTTTTAATAAACTTAACGCGCCAATCACCGCCATTAATTCCATGCGATTATTCGTGGTGTGTTTTTCGGCACCCGAAACTGTTTTTTCGTGATGGTTACTTCGTAAGATAGCACCCCATCCGCCGGGGCCAGGATTTCCGCGACATGCACCGTCGGTAAATATTTCAATCATGAACTTTCCCTTGTGGTCGGTTGCCAGTGTTTGTCTAAGATTAAATTTTTCTCCCATTGTGGTTTGAGGGGAGTCATTGCCAGGGTATTTTTTTGTGCTTCTATAACGATTACTGAACCATACTGTAAAAAATAAGATTTCTTATAGTCAAAATTAGCGAGGTCTAATAAATGTTTAATCTTAAAAATAGACAAGGCTTTTTTAAACCAATTGGATGGGTGCAGAGAGTGCGCGGCGAAAATAAATAACCTGCCGTTACTTAATAAACAGCGATGTAATTCTTGTAATAAAATTAAGGGATCTTCAGTGCGTTCTAGTTCATACGGAATAAAAACAGCGTCTATGCTGTTATTTCGAATCGGTAAAGTATCGTAGTGCGATAATACGCTGCCTTGTGTTTCAGAAAGCGTAAAATTATGTAATCTATTTTTGGGAAGCCAATCTAATTTTCGTTGATTACCCACGAGTAATAAATGATAACCCCGTAAAGAGGGCACGAGTGTAGACAGCAGCTTTTTTTCAGCAAGAATTAAATTATTCATCTAAGAGCCTTATTATTTCAGGGATGATGTCAAATAAATCGCCGACTAAACCATAATCAGCAATTTGGAAAATAGGTGCGTCGGGGTCTTTATTTATGGCAACAATTATTTTGCTGTCTTTAATGCCAGCAATATGCTGAATGGCGCCCGAAATGCCAATAGCAATATATAAATTCGGCGCGACAATTTTACCTGTCTGGCCGACTTGATAATCATTCGGAACATATCCGGCATCAACCGCCGCACGTGATGCGCCAATCGCTGCGTGTAATTTATCTGCTAATTTTTCGAGTAATTTAAAATTTTCTGCGCTTTGTAAACCGCGTCCACCCGATATAATAATTTTTGCGTGTGATAATTCAGGGCGAGTAGAGGGCGTTGTTTTATAATTTATAAATTTACTTTTCCCAAAATTATCCTCAATATTTAGTTTAATTATTTTGGGATTAATTTTAGTGTGGATTTCTTGATTAAACACCGTAGTTCTAATACTCAAAAATTTAATTTTATCTAAGCTCTTAATAGTTTCTAGGGCATTGCCGGCATAAATGGGTCTGACAAAAATATCGGGAGATTTAATTTCTATGACATCCGATATCATAGAACAATCTAAACACGCGGCAATTCTGGGGAGTAGATTTTTACCCCAGGTATTCGCAGGAGCTAATATATGCGTATATTCTGGAGCTAATTTAATAATTTCTAAAGCAATATTCTCAGCGGTATGATTATTTTCTATAATACCTATTGTAATATTTTCACCCAATATACTCGCGGCGGTTAATAGAGCCGGATTTTCTTCAGAGGTTAATATTAATATTTTGCTCATAAGACTTTCGCCTCGTGTTTTAATTTTTGAAGCAATTCTTGCGCAGAAGAAACTTTAATGCCCAATTTTCGCGCGGGAGGTTCTGTTGTAGTCATAAGTTCAGTATGAGGTAAAAGATCTTCAGTAGTTTCATGAATCTCAATAACTTTCTGTTTGGCTTTCATAATATCGGGTAATCGGGGATATCTGGGTTCGTTAAGTCTTAAATCTGTTGTAATTACCGCAGGAAGTTGTAATTCGAGCGTTTCGAGACCACCATCAATTTCTCTAATAACAGTGGCTATATTATTGCTGATATCTAGTTTAGATATAAAAGTCCCTTGGGGGTAATTCAATAATCCCGCCAGCATCTGACCGGTTTGATTACAGTCGTTATCAATCGCTTGTTTGCCCAAAATAATTAAGTCTGGATTTTCTTGAGCTATAATATTTTTTAATAGTTTGGCTATATTAAGCGGCTCAAGAGATTTTTCGGTAGGAATATATATTGCTCGGTCTGCGCCCATCGCTAAAGCATAGCGTAACGTTTCTTGAGATTCTTGGGGGCCAATGGAGACCGCAATAATTTCAGTGGCTAATTTTTTTTCTTTAAGTCTAACCGCTTCTTCGAGTGCAATGGCATCAAACGGGTTGGCGGCCATTTTGACATTTTGCGTTTCAACGCCACTGCCATCGGTTTTCACACGAATGTGGACGTTATAGTCAATAACACGTTTGATACTGACAAGAATTTTCATACAATGGCGATACCATATATAAGGGATGAGTATTATGACGCAGGAATCGATTCATGGCGATATCGTTATTGTCGGTGCCGGACCCGCTGGATTATCCGCGGCTATTCGACTCAAACAGCTCAACTCTGCATTACACATAATAGTATTAGAGAAGGGCGCGGAGGTTGGATCACATATTTTATCGGGCGCGGTACTGGATCCTCGGGCTATAAAAGAATTATTGCCAGAATTTGAGTATGAAAAAACAGATGCTACAGAAGATCAGTTTTTGTTTTTGACTGAAAATAATTCTTATAGACTTCCTACTCCCAGTCCCATGAAAAATTCGGGAAATTATATTATTAGCTTGAGCAATTTTTGTAAGGCTTTAGGACGTGAAGCAGAGAAATTAGGTGTAGAAATATATCCCGGTTTTGCTGCGCTCGATGCGCTATATGATCAAGAAGGCAAAGTCTGTGGTGTAAAAACATCAGGAGTAGACTTATTTGCCAAAGTGGTTTTATTAGCTGAAGGTGCAAGAGGATCTTTAACTAAACAAATTATCCAGAAATATAGTTTAGCTAAAAATTCTGATCCCCAGACCTATGGACTGGGTGTAAAAGAATTATGGGAAATTGATCCCGCAAAAAGCCAACCGGGTAAAGTTATTCATACCGTTGGGTGGCCATTAGATCATCAAACGTATGGCGGAAGTTTTTTATATTATTTACATAATAATCTGGTTTCTGTTGGATTTGTGGTGGGATTAGATTACAAAAATCCCAGTTTAGATATTTTTCAGGAATTACAAAAATTTAAAACGCACCCCCATATAAAAAATATTTTCGAGGGGGCAAAAAGAATCGGCTATGGTGCACGAAGTTTAGTAGAGGGCGGTGTGCAATCTTTACCCGAATTAAATTTCCCGGGTGGATTATTAATTGGAGATGGCGCTGGATTTTTAAATGTCCCTAAAATTAAGGGCATTCATATGGCGATTAAGTCTGGCATGGTTGCTGCAGAAAGTATTATTAGCAATAATGTATTAAATTATAAAAATAATATTAAAAATTCTTGGCTATGGGAAGAGTTTTATACAGCCCGAAATATTCGACCCAGTTTTAAATTCGGCTTAATTCCTGGTTTATTACTTTCAGCCATAGATAATTATATCTTTCGGGGTAAAGCGCCCTGGACGTTAAGACATAAAAAAGCAGATTATTTATTTTATAATAATAAATTAACGCCTATTATTTATCCAAAACCCGATAATAAAATTACGTTTGATAAATCCAGTTCTTTGTATTTGTCTAATATTCATCATGATGAAAGCCAGCCATGCCATCTCGTTTTAAAAAATCCCAAAGATATTAGTTTTTATCATTATTGCCCGGCGGGTGTGTATGAAGTGATTAATCAAAAACTGCAAATTAATGCCCAGAATTGTTTACACTGTAAAGCCTGTGATATAAAGGACCCCCATCAAAATATAGACTGGGTCCCTCCTGAAGGGGGATCGGGGCCAAATTATTCAGGATTATAAAGGAGTATTCGAAATGTTAAGAACCTGGCATTCATTCGGCATGTTGTTGTTTTTTGTTTTATTATGTCTAGCCGTAGGTCAAATAGGTGTCTTTTTTGCAACAACGCAAGCGTATGAATGGTATAACGCATTAAGTAAACCACTGTGGACACCCCATACACTTTTACTTCCGCTCATATGGACGCTTATTTATATAGTAATGGCCGTTGCAGCATGGTTTGTTTGGCGAGAAAAAAATGAGCATTATCGAAGGGCGTTAATTTTCTGGACGATACAGCTTGTATTAAACGGCTTGTGGATGCCATTATTTTTTGGCCAACAGGGATTGTTAGCCAGTTTACTATTGATGGATATCTTGTGGTTATTCTTAGTGCTGACTACTTACTTGTTTTATAAACAATCTAGATCGGCGGGAATATTAATGATTATTTATCTGGCGTGGATAACGTTTGCGGGAGTGCTAAACTTTTTTATCTGGCAGATGAATTAAATAAATTTATGTATTAATTGGAATACGGCGGAATAGGATATTTAATTACGGCGAAATAAGGCGAATAATCAAAGTCACTGGGTGTAAATAATTTGGGGTTGTGGTTCGGTAGAATAGGAAAGTGCGCTGCCGTAAATGCCCCCGCAATCATCGATGAACAAATTTCCTGTGTGGGTTTTAAGGCATTCGTTTGAAATAACGTTGAGCGCCAGCGTCGAGGGAAAATACTCCACGGGAATAAAAAACGGGCCAGATCTAAAACATGTCGAATATTATAGTGCGTACCTAATCGTTGTAGTGCCGCGTTAATGACTTTCTGTGCATCGTCTGGTTTTAATCCCATGGGTCTCAAAATACGAATATGGTCATCTTTGTATTTTTCAATCGGAGAAATTACGGTGCCAATTCCTACGTCACTTTCAATGACTAATTGAGTGGAAGAAAGCTTTTCACTTTGACGTTTTGCAATTTCGCGCAATTCAGGAATTTTAATTTCATCGGGATGACCAATATAAAGTACGGCATGTGTCCACGGGCTGAGTGTAATGGATCGAATAATATCGCTGACGCGACTGCGGCCTTCGATTAATAATACATCGCAGGTTTGAACTTTTTCCAATATATGATCAAAATCGCAGAGATAGGCACGTGTTGATGGGCCAGTCTTCAAAAGGTATTTACTGAATTTTTTGATGAACCATTCGGAGAATGAAAATTTCATGTATGTCCTTTAGGCTGATATCCCGTGGCGGGCTGATATCCCGCCTCTACGTTAATGCGTTTGTTAAATCCTGTTTTAAATCTTCAATATTTTCTATGCCTATTGATAATCTAATTAAATTATCGGTAATACCCAATTTTTCTCGCGTTGTTTTTGGAATTGCGGCGTGTGTCATTTGTACAGGATAACATACTAAACTTTCAACACCGCCTAAGCTTTCTGCTAGCGTAAATAATTCAAATTTTTTCAGAATATCAACAGCCGGTTTTTTAGTATAGATAGAAATCATACCGCCAAATCTATTATCCATCTGATGCTTAGCTAAATCATGTTGCGGATGAGAGCGTAATCCTGGATAAATAGTTTTTGAAATAGCAGAATTTTTTTCTAAGAAACTTGCGAGTTCCAAACTATTTTCACAATGTCTTTGTATTCTTATAGGCAATGTCTTTAAACCCCGCAATACTAAAAACGCATCAAACGGACCCTGAATAGCACCAACAGCATTTTGTAAATACGCTATTTTTTCAGCTAGGTTGTTATCTTTTACGACAGCGACCCCGCCTATAATATCCGAATGGCCATTTAAATATTTTGTTGCAGAATGCATAACTATATCAAAACCCAATTCAAGCGGTCTCTGGAGAATGGGAGATGCAAACGTATTATCTACAACAGATATTAATTTATGTTTCTGGGCTATGTGAGATATTTTATGAAGGTCTATAATTTTTAGTAGAGGATTGGTCGGTGTTTCAAGCCAGATCATACGGGTATTTTTTTGAATGGATTTTTCGACGGTATTTGCATCATTAAAATCACAAAAGGTAAATTCTAATCCAGCCGTATGTTTTCGGACATTTTCGAATAATCGATACGTTCCGCCGTAGAGATCATCTGCGGCTAGAATATGATCACCCGGTTTTAATAATTCTAATAGTGTCGCTATGGCTGCAAGTCCTGACGCAAATGCAAATCCGTGTGTGCCGGATTCTAAGTTGGCCATGCAATCTTCGTAGGCTTTTCGCGTAGGATTGCTCGTACGTGAATATTCATAGCCCTTATGATGTCCCGGCGATTCTTGCGCATAAGTGGATGTGGCATAAATCGGCGTCATTACCGCGCCGGTAGTCGGATCCGGTTTTTGTCCCGCATGAATAGCGCGCGTTTCAATTGATAAAGTCATGTTCTTTCATCCATCTGTTATCAGGAAATTTAGTTAAATAATTGCGAATGGAGTCTGGCAGTATTACTAAACATTTTTGTTGGGGCCCTAAATTTTTTGCCGCTTGAAGTGCCGCCCACATTGCAGAACCAGAAGAACCACCGACTAATAATCCTTCTTCGCGAATTAATCGTCGGGCCATCAAGAAAGAATCTTTGTCGTTAATTTTAATATATTTATCGATGAGAGAATTGTCTAATACTTTGGGAATAAAATCATACCCAATGCCTTCGACTAAATAAGAATGGACTTCTGTGCCGCCGCCTAGAATAGAACCATAGGGGTCAGCGCCTATAATTTGTATTTTAGGATTGTGCTCTTTTAATTTTCGCGCAACACCTGTAATTGTTCCGCCCGTTCCTGCACCCATCACAACCATGTCGAGCGTATTATCCATGTCATCCAGAATTTCTTGTGCTGTATGATGGTAGTGGACATCGGGATTTGCGGGATTGGCGTATTGATCCAAAATATGTGAGTGCGGAATTTCTTTTTGTAATTTTTTCGCGAGAGAAATATGGCTATCGGGTGCATCCCATGCTGCTTCTGTGGGAGTACGATAAATTTTTGCGCCGAGTGCCTCGAGTACCACTTGTTTTTCATGGCTCATCTTTTCGGGCATCGTAATAATCATATTGTAGCCTTTTACCGCTGCCGCTAATGCCATGCCAATGCCTGTGTTTCCAGACGTCGGCTCTATTAATGTATCGCCGGGTTTAATTCTTCCAGATTTTTCGGCTTCTTCGATCATATGGTATCCAATTCTGTCTTTGACAGAGCCGCCTGGATTTAAAAATTCGCATTTGACATATAATTCACAGGGTAATTCTTTTCCCACGCGATGAAGTTTTACGATAGGCGTTTTGCCGATGGCATCTAATATAGTGTTAAGTTTCATGGATGAGTTCCCTGTAAAGTTATTGCGACCTATGATAGCATTTCTTTTTGAATTTATTACCAGTGGAGGGTTATATGCAAAAGCGAGTGTCGTTGCGACTGATTCAAGTAAGTTTGGCTGGATTATTTGCAGGGTTTTCAGCGAGTAGCTTTGCTTCTGGCTTTCAATTATTTGAAGTGAATGGTGCTGGTGTGGGAGACTTTTATGCCGGTGGTGCAGCGACAGCTAATGATGCCAGCGCAGCTTTTTTCAACCCAGCTGGTTTGGTCACGATGAAAAACCCCCAGATCCAATTATCTGCTGTGAGTATTATTTCGGATATTAATTTCTCTGGTTCCGATACGTTAATTTCAGCAGGAACAGCAACGTATAGGGGTAGTGCGCAAGGAGGTGCTTATGCACTGGTTCCTTCTCTCGAAGCCGCGGCGCCATTTAACAATGAGATTTATTGGGGATTTAGCGTTGCCGTGCCATTTGGATTGAATACAAATTATGATCAAAATGATTTTGTACGATACGCTGCGACTGAAACGTCTGTTCAAGTCGTCGATGTCAGTCCGAGTGTGGGTTTTAAAGTAACGGATAAATTCTCATTAGGTTTTGGTTTGGATGCAGATAGATTGGCAGCAACGTTTAATTCTACGGCAGGTGCAGTATTTTTTGGGCCTGGTGTGGATACACAAAGTATCAATAATGCAAACGGTTGGGGATATGGTTGGCATGCCGGTGCGATGTATCAATTTACGCCAGATACGCGTGTAGGTTTTGGATACCGTTCGAAAGTGTCCTACGAAATTACGGGAACCAGTGATTTGATTGGTCCGTTAGCCGGTGGGGAATTATCCAACGATAACTTGTTGGCAGATACCACGTTACCCGCAACGTCAATTCTCAGTGCTTTCCACCAGTTTAATTGTGACTGGGCCGGTGAAGCGACGGTGGCGTTTACCCAGTGGAGCGTATTTAATTATTTAACATTACAAAATGTTCAAGGAACTTCAGGGACAACGTCCGTTGGCCTTCCGCAAAACTTTCGTAATACCTGGCGTACTGCCGTTGGCGCAACGTTTCATCCTTTAGAACAATGGACTTTTCGTGCAGGTTTAGGGTATGACCAAACGCCGACGGTTGATCAAGATCGTAATGCTCGTTTGCCAGACGGTGATCGTTTTGCAACCTCATTGGGTGTACATTATCAACCGATAAAACAATTGGGTGTAGATGTAGGCTGGACGCATTTATTCTTCCAAGATGGTGATGTGAGTGTGACGAATACAGCTGGTCCGCAAACTACAACGACAGTGGGTTCAGCACAATCTTATGCTAATTTAGTTGGCGTGCAGTTAACCTGGGATTTTGTTTAGTAAAATTATTATTAAGAGATAGAAATTAATGCGTATTGATGAAGATTTAAAATTAGATTTCAAAGATGTTTTAATCCGTCCTAAAAGAAGCACTTTACGTTCGCGCGCAGATGTTGATATCTCGCGCGAATATCAATTCAAGCACAGCAAACTCAAATGGTCTGGTGTTCCGATTATTGCCAGCAATATGGATCACACAGGAACGTTTGAGATGGCGAAAGTGCTTTCGCAATCTCAGCTCATGACAGCGGTTCATAAATTTATGACAGCTGAACAATGGCAAGAGTTTCAAAAGCATCACAAAGATGCTGTAAAGCATTGCTTTGTAAGTTCCGGTACGAGTGATAATGATTTTGAAGTATTAAAAAATATTTTTAAAAATACCCATACAGATTTTATTTGTCTTGATGTTGCAAACGGATATTCTCAGCATTTTGTGGATTTTGTGAAGAAAGTCCGTGATGCTTTTCCCACAAAAACAATTATGGCGGGTAATGTCGTGACAGGTGAAATGGCCGAAGAATTAATTATTTCGGGTGCGGATATTGTTAAAGCAGGAATTGGTCCAGGGTCAGTCTGTACTACGCGTAAAAAGACGGGTGTAGGATATCCTCAACTTTCTGCCATCATAGAGTGCGCAGATGCGGTTCATGGTTTAAAGGGTTTGTTGTGTTCAGATGGTGGATGCAGTGTGCCCGGTGATGTAGCCAAAGCATTTGCAGCCGGTGCAGATTTTGTAATGTTAGGCGGCATGTTTTCCGGACATGATGAATGTTTGGGCGAAATATTTGAAAAACACGGTAAACAATTTAAGCGTTTTTATGGCATGAGTTCACAGGAAGCGATGACAAAATATAAAGGTGGCGTTGCAGAATATCGTGCGAGTGAAGGCAAGTCTGTTGATGTTCCGTATCGTGGTCCTGTTAAAGATACGGTATTAGATATTTTGGGTGGAGTCAGATCTGCCTGTACATATGTGGGGGCTGAAAAATTAAAAGAATTATCGAAACGCACGACATTTGTGCGAGTGACACAGCAGTTGAACGAAATTTTTACGCCGTTTCAGATATAAACCTCATCCGCCCTGCGGGCACCTTCTCCTAGAAGCAGGAGAAGGAAAAAATGTTATTATATAAAATATAGTAATATTATAAAAATATAATAAAAATTATTTCCCTCTCCTTTTTACAGGAGAGGGTGGCCGCAGGTCGGGTGAGGTTATTAACGAGGAATAATAACAGTGAAATTCCAATCTTATTTCGACGCAGAAATGCGGGCTTTACAACAACTCAACAGTGAAAATCCTGATCATGATCCCTCAGCCGACAGAATTCTTGAAGGCGTTGCGTATCTCGCCGCACAAATTCATCAGCGATTAGATCATGATTTCCCTGAAATTCCCGCTATATTATTACAACAGCATTGGCCCTATATGTTACAGCCCTATGCCTCGCGAACTACTCTAGAATTTTCCAGTCCCACAAAAATAATGTTGCCTCAACATACATTAGTTTCTTCCGGTCCGGCCGGCGAAGAAAAAACACGCTGTACATTTTCAGTATTACAAGAATTAATTATTTATCCTATTGAATTAATCAAAGTCGATATTAATGCTACTCAGCTGAAATTTTGTTTTGAAGCCAAACAGGCTAATTTTAATTTAACCTCTTTAAAATTATACTTAAATACTGATATTAATACGGCTTTAGAGATTTATTATGCCGTGGGGCAAAATAATGCTGTTAATACTCAAGCAGAATCCAGTGCGCAATTATGGCTGGATTATTTCGGGTTTCGTGAGGGTTTTTTATTTATAGCGTTAAATAATCTTGAAAATATTAATCTCGCTGATAGATTCTTTGAAGTGACTGTTGCGCTCAAATATTTATTGCCCCCTGAATTAGAGCTTAATAAGAATAATTTTAAAATAAATTGCGTGCCTGCTGTTAATCTCTATACCTATCAAGCCGAGCCCATTTTGTATCAATCTCATCGAGCAGATTATGCGTTAATTCCAGATAATCATTACCCCGCAAGTATTGTATTACACAGTATTAAAAATATCAGCGCTGATTATCAGTGGGATTATGCGCGGAATAGATTAATCATACAGGATAAAAATATTCATCATAATACAGCCATATCTTGCGAGATTATGGTATCCAATGGCTATTATCCGTGCCAGTATTTAAATCCGGGCATGATTAATATTATGGCTAATAAAAATAATTTAATTACTATTAAAAATATCACTAGACCTACACCATATTTATTGCCGTTAGATCATAAAGATTATGTGTGGGAGTTAATAAATTGCCTGAATATCAATCTCAAAAAACTAGAATTACCTAAAGTATTAAAATTATTTAACTGGTCTGATAAAAGCATATTTAAGAATCACATAGCCAGTATCATAAGCTTAACTCATCGACCCATACATAAAATATCCCAAGGCGCTTTTTGTCATGGCACAGAATTTATTTTAGCTTTGAAAGAAGAGGGGTTTAGAAATACAGCTGAAATTTATTTATTTGGCTGTGTGTTGCATAAATATTTTGAACTTATATCAGAACAAAATTATGTTATAAAAACCCAGCTTGAGCTATATCCCTCATCGAGAATATTGTTATGGGAATAAAATATATTGCTTCAGAAAGCTTGTTGTTTCCGGCGAGTGATACATCGAGTGACATGAAGTTAAATTTCATGGGATTGGTGGGTGTGGATTCGCCATTGCCCCAGGGTGTTATTCAATCCTCAGGATTATTAAAGCTTATCAATAATCAATTCTATATATTATTTTATAGGGCTGTTATACAAAATAATAATATTAAAAATTATTTTGGTTATCTTAAATCTAGTTTTGGTATTTCTCGCGAAAATTTAACCAAAAATCTTAAGTTATATTTAGGTGATATTATCAATATTAAAATCCATGAGTTCGCGCCAGTGTGGATAAAAGCTGACTATAGAAATATTCGCTTAGGTGAAATGGTCTTGGGAAGTAAGTATCTTGATAGAACATCGAAAATTATTATCGAGTTAGGCCCCATGGATTTTGAACAAAGCCAATATTACAGAAAAGATAAGCTATTAGAGAAATTGATTCATGAGAATATATCAAGCCATGTTAACTATAAGCTGAAATTTATAATTATTCCTAGGCGTGAAGATCACGTTGTAATTGGGCAATGGATAATGCATTAGATAATACATCGGCAATAACAGAATCCAATTGGTTGCTGATGATGGACGCTGAGAAAAAGCCCTGTAATTGATTTGCTTTAATAACCAATACGGTATGTTGATTAAGCTCGCGCAGCGTTTGAATGACATGACCGACTTTGGCATGGATTAAATCTTGCGCATCAATCACGGGTACTTCACGGAGTGGTGTCATGACCATTTCGACTTCAATCTCACTGCGCGGAATTCGTTTTTCTTGGCTCAGCTTGACGGGTTTCTCACCCAAAATATCTTCAGATGTCACAATGCCAATGACGTGTTTATCAATATCAGTGACTAATAATACGGGCAGATTAAATAATTCCATTTCGGCACGGGCATCGCCGAGTGAACGGTAGGTCGGAATGGTTGGCGGTCGATGACGCTCAAAATCAACAAATGTCGCTGTCGCAGGGTCGTTAATATGAATAATGGGGGGAAGTTCAATGGGTTGCGTAGGAAGGCAAGGGCCTTCGAGTGTGACAGTGGTGAGAGCGTGATAATTGCCAGTGTTCATGGACGCGTTCCTTTCTATTGTTTCAGGCGGGAATTTTACTCGCTCAGCTTGAAATCGGCAAATCTGCCCCCAAGTGTAAGGTGACATTCAATGAGGAGAAATCGTATGACGATTGAGACACAGAAAGAGACATTGGGCTTTCAGGCTGAAACAAATCAACTCATGCGCTTGATGGTGCATGCGCTGTACAGCAACAAAGAAATTTTTCTGCGTGAATTAATTTCGAATGCATCGGATGCCGCAGATAAATTGCGTTTTGAATCGCTCAGTGATTCAGCCCTCATGGAAAATGATCCGGAACTGACGGTTCATGTCAGCTTTGATAAGTTAGCCAAGACCATTACGGTTACTGATAATGGCATTGGTATGTCCCGCGAAGAAATTATTAGTCATTTAGGAACGATTGCTAAATCAGGCACAAAAGAATTTTTTGATAAACTCAGTGGCGATCAAGCGAAAGACGCGCATTTAATTGGTCAATTTGGTGTGGGTTTTTATGCGTCATTTATTATTGCCAAAAAAGTTACAGTGACATCACGTCGTGCAGGCATGAAACCTGAACATGGCGTACGGTGGGAATCGACCGGCGAGGGTAATTATACCGTTGAGAATACAGAAAGATTTTCACGCGGAACTGAAATTGTTTTGCATTTACGTGATGAAGAACAAGAATTTTTAGATGAATGGCGTTTGCGTAATATTGTTACCAAATATTCTGATCATATCACTATTCCGGTTACGATGCGGGGTGGTGAGAAGGGTGAAACCGTAGAGACAGTAAACCGCGCGACAGCATTATGGACTTTACCTAAAGCTGATATTAAAGATGATGACTATAAAGCTTTTTATAAACACGTTTCACACGATTGGGAAGATCCGCTTTTATGGAGTCACAACCGAGTTGAAGGCAAGCAAGAATATATTTCTTTATTATATTTGCCCTCCCATGTGCCATTTGATTTGTACAACCGCGAGCATCCGCGCGGATTAAAATTATATGTAAAACGCGTATTTATTATGGATAATGCAGAGCAATTTTTGCCACTGTATTTGCGTTTCATGAAGGGTATCTTGGATTCCAGCGATTTGCCGTTAAATATTTCGCGAGAAATATTACAGAGCAATAAATTAGTCGACAGCATGAAATCAGCACTCACTAAACGCATATTAAGTTTGTTGGAAAATTTATCTACCGAGAGTAAAGAAAATTATCAAAAATTCTGGAAAAATTTCGGTCAAGTCTTAAAAGAAGGTCCGGGTGAAGACACGGCTAATAAAGAACAGATTGCAAAATTATTGAGATTTTCGACGACACATACAGATAGCGAAATTCAAGATATTTCTTTAGATGACTATATTTCTCGCATGAAACCAGAACAAGAAAAGATTTATTTTCTGACAGCAGAGAATTTTGAGGCCGCAAAAAACAGCCCGCATTTAGAAATTTTCCGTAAGAAAAATATTGAAGTTTTATTATTATCCGACAAAGTTGATGAATGGTTAGTTGCGCATTTGCAAAATTATGGTGGCAAAGCGTTGGAGTCTATAACTCAAGGCAATTTAGATTTAGGTAAATTAGAAGACGAAGCAGAGAAAAAGCATTATGAAATTTTAGGTAAAGATTTCGAAAGTATGACTAAACAAATCAAAGATGCCCTGGGTGAAAGAGTCAAAGAAGTCAGATTAACCTCACGATTAACGTCTTCGCCATCTTGTGTGGTTGCTGATAAAGCAGACATGGGTGGACATATGCAGCGTATTTTGAAAGCAGCGGGGCATGCATTGCCCGAGAGCAAACCCATTTTTGAATTAAATCCTGAACATAAATTAATTCTGAAATTACGGGATGAGAGTGATGATTCGCGTTTCAAAGAACTGACCTATCTTTTATTTGATCAGGCGGTATTGTCAGAAAGTGGTCAGTTGCCGAATGCCAATGAGTTTGTGATGAGGTTGAATAAGTTTTTGATGGAGATTATTTAGCCTCCATCTTCATCTTTCCCACACCCCCGCTGCCGCGCGCCCCTCTCCCACACATGGGAAGAGGGGCTATGTATTTCTCTACCGTCATCCCGAGGCTGGGGGTTATCCACAAAACTTCAACAAAGCAGCCCATTTCTGGTATAGTTCTTCGCTGAGATTTCATTGATAATTCATGTGAGAAAAAATATGCAAGAATTTATAGGCTGTATCCAACAATCAACCGGTACGTATTGTCTCCAAGTAGTCAATGCCGGGTCACGATTTTTTTCCAGTTTAGTCAGCCTTCTTCCCGAAAAATGTGGGCCTTTTATTAAGACTAATATCACCATGGTCTATAACGCTGTCTTTCAAACTTCTGGGATAGACTTCAGTATTGCAGCGAATCAGATTGCCGGGAATTGCAGTGCTTTGCTTCCAACGACGTCGAGTCTTCTGAAGTGTGGCAGTCAAGTGTTGGGCGGTCTTATTACTGAAGCAGAAGCGAGGAGTCGTACAATAGGAATTGGAATGTTGGCAGGATGTGGAGGACTGTTGCTTCTAATCCTCGCAGTCCCGACTATTCTTTATGCCAAAACTAAATATAGCGAAGGCGGATGTCGCTTGAGGTTATTTAAGCCTGCACCTGCTGTTTCACCACGTGTAGAACGACCAGTCGAATCAGCTGTAGTAAGTGCTGGTGAAGGTAGTACCAGCGAAGTTGATGAGCGTGCTCTGCTGATTCCAAAACCTAAAGATGACAAAGCTAACGCTGGTTGTTGCGTTAGGTTTCGTGGAAGAAAATAATCGCTTTTCCGTTCCCGGGTTTAACCCGGGATACGTGTCCCTGTAGATAGATGACCCCCGTTTCTTAATAAAACCTTAAGGTTTCTTGTATATACTCCCCCCAAAACTTCAACAAGGTAGACCGTCTCTGGTATAGTTCGCTAGAGTTTTCATTGATAATTCGTGTGAGAAAAGAATATGCAAGAATTTATAGGTTGTATCCAACAATCAACAGGAACCTATTGTCTTAAAGCGGTCAACGCAGGATCACAGCTTTTTAATGGCTTTGTGAGTACTTTCTCCAATCTCTGTGCGCCTTATATTCCCACGAATGTCACCCTGGTATTTAACGCAGCATTTCAAAGTTCCAATATCCATTTTAGTATGGCTACTTCACCTGGAAGTAATAGCACAGATTTACTGAACTTTCTCAATTGCGGTAGTAAATCATTAGGGGTTGTTGTTGAAGCAGCAGAAAATGCGAGAGCTCGCGCAGCAGACCTGGGGCTTGTGATTGGGTGTTTGACTCCGGTTGGGATACTTCTCATATTGGCTATGGCTTTTTTGGCTAAAGAAAAATGTTCGCAAATCAAATGTCGCAATAGGATGTTTAAGCCTGCACCTGTTTCACGCGCAGTACCGGTAGTACCATCACGACAAGTAAGTGCTAGTGAAAATACTGCTAGCGATGTTGGTGAAGATGTTGGGTTGATTACCGGCGTACCTAAAAAAGCTCCGGGCTGTTGCGGAAGAAAATAAATTGGATAATAAAAATGGGTATATCAGACGTATATATATAGTATCTGTAAAAGTAGCTTAATTTAAATTTAATGAGGGGACAAAAAAATGTTAGAGAATACAACAGCATTAGTGCCAGTGGCATATGAGACTTTCTGCAACAATGCGACTAATCAGATGTGTGTGGGTGTTAGCGGTGACGTATCTTATTTACCTGATTTTAAGGCGGCGTTAAATCAAACATGTGGGCAATTTCTTCCATCAAATAAAACATTGGTAGAAACAGCGGCAGTTGTGATGGGTGGAATTACGATGGCCGTGGGCGTAGATCCGAGTACAGTGGGTAATGTGTCTAACTATGTTCAAGCTGCAGCGAATGTAATTTATTGCGGACATGAAGCAATGAAAGCGGTTTCTCCTACTTACGACACAGCGTCTGCATTAATCGGTGCAGCTGGAGCAGTGGGTGCTGGACTTGCCGCAGCTGTTGGAGTTTGGGGACTCTTAAAATGCACAAAGACGTGCAGAGATAAAAGCAAGAGCAAGGCGGCAAAAAAGAGAGACCGCAGCGAGTATGATGCGTTAGAAGACGGTCGTGGTGCTTCTGATATCGATCGCGCAGCGACGAGTGAGAAATCTCCTTTGGTTAGCGATTACAGGCCATTAAAAAAGTAGAGTATTTTTGAGTCATTACATAAGGGCGAATTTTATTCGCCCTTATTGTATCCCCATCATTTGTTCACATAATCTATTTTTTACCGGCGACATCACATCAAACATAAACAATCCTGTTGAGCGTAAACATGTCAGGGGAAATTGTGTAGAGCCAAATATTTTAAGAATATTATTTGTCATTGTCATAGTGCTATTTTGATCTTTAATTCTAGAATTTAGATAATTGGTTTGTATGGCGGGGTCAGCAAGATGGGTTGTCGCTAATAAAATTTTTGCTAAACACGCTACATCTCTTAAACTCAAATTTAATCCTTGTGCAGCAACGGGATGTAAGACATGTGCTGAGTTACCTAATAAAATAAATTGTCGTAGCGTTTGGGTTTGCGCGATGAGTTCATATATCGGATACGTTTGGATATTTGCTGGGTTAGATAATTTGCCTAATCTATGGCCAATATATTCTTGTGTAATAGCTAAGAAATTATTTTTTATATTTTCGGTATTACTATTATCAACCGTCCAAATACACGCCATTCTGTTATTTTGTAGTGGCAGTAGAGCTAAAACTCCCAAGTCGCAAAATCTTTCATAGGCTGTATTATTATGTAATTTTGAAGCTAATAGAGTAGAAACTAGGGCGGTTTGATTAAAATCTTTTTTTTCTGTCGGTAATTTAAGTAGCTCTCGTATAAAAGATTTGTCTCCGTCCGCGGCTATTAATAAAGTCGTAGTATATTTTTTTTGATTAATTTCACACTCCCAATGATCTGGATATTGAATTAAATGAGATAATTTCGCGGGGCGTAATAATTCTATATTTTCTAGATGTTTTTGGAGGGTATTATATAAATAGGGTATGGGTATCACAGAGCCAAAAGATAAGCTATTTAATTTATGGGCATCTAATACCGTATTGCCAAATTTGCCTTTTTCAGAAATATGAATTTTTTGAATGGATGTAGATAAATTTTCTAATTCAGGCCAAATATTTAATTGCTTAAAAATTTCACGACTTTGATAATTTAAAGCAATGGATCGCATATCTTCTGTGGCTTGTTGATGTTCGGGAGGAATAAACGCTTCGACCATCGCAATGCGAAAACCTGAATTTTTCAAACTGATCGCAAGTGTTGTCCCCACTAATCCACCGCCGATTATCATAATATCAAAGTGAGCAGGGGGATTTTTCATGACTTCATGAGATCTTCAATAGCTTGATATTCACGCGGTAATTTTTCCGTGAGATTTTCGTGGCCAGATTCTGTAACGAGAATATTATCTTCTATGCGAATGCCGATATTCCATGCGGGAATATATAATCCCGGTTCGACGGTAAGTACCATGCCCGGTTGAAGTTTGCGCCAGGCATTACTTTTTTCATCTTCTTTGTAACCCCCAACATCATGCGTATCTAATCCTAGCCAATGGCCAAAATTATGCATGTAATATTGAGAATACGCTTTTTGTTCTATCAAGCTATCTAGATTACCGTGTAATAATTTTAGATCGATTAAGCCCTGGGTAATTATTTTTATAATAATATTCTGGGAATCAGGCCATAGTATTCCAGGCTTAATATTTTTTATGGCTGCGCGTTGTGCTTCATAGACTATTTCGTAGACGGCTTTTTGTTGAGAATTAAATTTGCCGTTAGCCGGATAGCAACGCGTAATATCAGACGCATAATTTTCAAATTCACAGCCAGCGTCGATAAGAACAATATTTTCGCCCGTAATTTTTTGATTATTTTCGAAGTAGTGTAGGGTGCAGGAATTTTTGCCTGAGCCGACTATGGGTGGATAAGCCATCGCGAAACTGCCTTGCTTTAAACTTTCGCCCATAAATATAGCTTGGAGTTCATATTCGTGTTGATTCGGTTTGCAGTGCTGAAGTGTTTTAATATGAGCATTTATAGAGATGGTATTTGCCATTCGCATGGTTTTAATTTCATCTGGGCTTTTAATTAAACGTTGTTCTGATAGAAAGGGAAGTATGTCAACAGTATTTTTATACTCTTTAAACATTTCTATGGGATACGCTTTATCTGCGCCATAATTTTTAATGACACCTTCTTGACCTTCGCGTTTTCCTTCCCATAATTCGCGTTCCGGATTTCGCGCGCGGTTATATATAATAAATTCGCCGTGATGAAATGCTGCAATGGCATCGGGTTCATTAAAGCCCGTTAAATAATAAAAAAAACTGTTTTGACGAAAAGGATAATGCACATCGCCATTGCGGATTAATTCTTTGGCGCCATGAAGTATGGCGGTATTATTTCCCAGAAAGTTAAATAATTTTTGGCGGCGAGATTTAAATTCAGCGGGGGTTACAAAAGTCATACACATCCTCGATTAATGTTTAGAGTGTCCGTCGTGAAAAAGATGATAAATAGCAAGTACGCCTTGTTCGATGTGACGAGCGACTTCGTTAAATGACGCTTCGTCTTCATCCCGAATTTCGATCTGGTGAAGTTCCAGATTAGCGAGCCCGTCGAACTCTTCAATTTTTTCTCGAAAGGTTTGGTTGATATCAGAATTTTGAAAATTAAATCCGGCTTGATGCAGCCCCGCTAAAAATCCTACGCACCATTTTTTGAGGGCATACGCGCGACTGGTGAGTGACTGTTCTTTTTCGAAGAGCGTATTTTGCAAGCCTAAATGTTCGTGATGAATTTCATCGGAGACTTGTTTATAAAGTTCAATCAGTAAATTACGTTGTAGCGCGATACTGCTATCAAACGATTGGAGATTAGCGGCGAGGGTGTCGAGCCACAATTTTCCTTCGCTTTGAGTGCCCGAGCAAATAAATCCGCAGAGATAGCCTTTAATTTCAGCGAATTGTTCGCGACTGATGTCGGGTGGCATCGTATTGTTCATTTGGTTCCCTTAAATGTAGTTGTCGGTATTCTAACATTATTTTTTTCTTTTCCCTCTCCTTTTCACAGGAGAGGGTGGCCGTAGGTCGGGTGAGGTCTTATACTATTCGCGCGGATACTTCGCGCGACGTGATGCGTTCTTGAACCGATACGCTATAAGCAGGGAGTTGGGTTAATGTTCATTGGTGTGCATGCTGGGTTTTACCCAGAAGCCTAAAGATGAAATGTCTGACTCCACCTTTGACCTCTGGGTTCAAGGTAACGACCACGCGTTGCGCGTTGTATTCGCTTTAATGTGACATCATGGATCTGACGCGAACTGTTGCGAGATTATGACGAGCAATGTTGAATTTTACTTCATCGACGTCTTTTGGTTTTTCTATGCTGTCAAATACTGAAAAATACAATCGTCGTGTTGACCAGCCTAAGCCTAATTGATCTTTTAAATAGGCCCTTATATTTTTCTTATTCTCAAAAATAGTTTTGTCTTCTTCGGTGAAGTCACGTTTTGTCTTTTTGTCTGCGCCATCTTCGATTTTATCAAGAGTCGTGATATGTAATGGTTTTTCTTTCGCCAATTGTTTTTGGATCCACTTAGCGTCAAGATTATGATGTTCTAATACTAATGCTTTGTAGGCTTTGGTATTTTGAGTGGGCAATAGCCGAAAGAACCAGTTAGGTTTATCCTTATCCAGCTTTTTTCCTAGCTCGTTAATAAATCGTTTAGAAACTATGTCTTCTGGGTCTCGTGGATTATATGCATTCTGCCGTTTTAAGTTTAAATAGCCAATTTTGAGGTTGGCATAAATTTTTTGTAATTTCTTCAGCTCGCTGAGTTCCGCTTCGCTCCCGGGCGCATTAAGATCTTTAAACGTATACGTTGATAAATCAGGAGGCAGAATAATTTTGTATTCTTTGTTGGGCACGGTTGGTGAAATGGGTGTTGTGGATGAGAGAGGTGAGTCTGTAGTAATACTTCGTGGAGTACCTTTCGCACGTGGAGTATTTACTCCTTCTATTGGGGTAGTACTAGTAGAAAAAGTGGCCTCTTCTTCATCTGTCTCATCTCCTTCTTCATCTGACTTATCACCTGGTTTTTTTGGTTTTACCTTTGTCAGTTTAAGCTGACCAATTCGAGGAGTTAGATTTGGATCATTGCGCGGAGAATCAGTCGCAGATGAATATCCGCTAGCACTAATTTTTCTGGGAGTCGCAGGTTGGAATGTATCTTTTAGTTCAATTGGTACGCCGACTAACAACAGACTGCCTATAATTTTCGCAAGAGGTTTTTTGAAACGTTGTATAACTTGTTTCTCCGCTATTTCTGACGATTTGTATTCAAGTCTGATTTTGTTTTCTGCAAAATCTATGCAAAGGGAAATATTCTCTTCTGCGTTAAGCGGGATGGTAATTTTTTTCAGATCAGTTTTCATTCTTTTGGAAACGCGAATTGCATCTGCAATCATTCTCATTGCTGCAGGGATTTCTTTAATGTTTTGTTTTCGGTGAAATCTTAATGTGTCATCACCAACTTTAAGTGAAAACAGCTTGTTTTCTTCAGCGTCTGATCCTTGGAAAATTACAACATCTTCTTTATCGTGAAAAATATTGTTTAATTGAGTCTTGTCTTTAGCCCCAAATAAATCCGCTCTTACACTGCTCCGAACGTTTAGGTCGCTGGGAACGTTATACGGTTCTTCTTCATGTTCCTGAGTTTGTGATTGTTCTTCAGCTCCTGAGTCATCGTCGCCCACGTATCTTGTTTTGTATACAGGTGTTACAAATACGGGTGTTACCGCTTCACCTGTTGCTTCAGTTTTGCCTTTATCATCTCTTTTCTTTTTTTCTCCTCGAGCAGAGGACTCAGTGTCATCAGTAGCAATAGAGTTCTCCGAAACATAGCCTTGAGTGCCAGGTTCTACTGATATTGAAATAATTGGCGCACTTTGAGAGCCGCCCAGGGGCAGACGAGGTACTACTGTTTCAACCGATGGTTTTTTTATTTTTGCTGTTGAGGTTGAGGGTGCTACTGCCGGATGTTGTTCAACTTCAGGTGCATGTGCCATAAACTCCTCCTTGTCTGAGAGTTTTCTTTTTTGATGAGGTACAATGTAAACAAAATTAGTGCATCACTGTCAAGGGAATTTTGATTCATGATCGAATTAAATAATTTGCGAAAATTAATGCGCGAAAAAAGAAATGCGTTGACAACTGAATTTTGCGAAGACGCTGCTCATAAATTACTGATTAATTTAAAAAAATTAAAAAATATAGATAATTATCATAATATTGGCGTGTATTATGCTTTCGATGGTGAAATAGATTTAAAATATGTCATTCATTATTTTTGGGAGAAAAATAAAAAATGTTTTTTGCCAAAAATAAATTCTGAGAATAATAATTTAAAAAATAATAAAATTAATAATACTGATCAAATTAAAAAATTAATTTTTTGTGAATACACTCCCCAATCTATACTAGAAAAAAACCGCTTTGGGATACCTGAACCCAGGGGTGAACAGGAGGGGGTAGAAGCGGGGGATTTGGACCTCATTTTGCTCCCCCTAACAGCCTTTGATCTCCGGGGCCACCGGCTGGGCATGGGCCAGGGCTACTACGACGCCACCCTTAAAAAGCTTAAAAATCCCCCTAAATTGGTGGGAATCGGGTATAATTTCCAACAAGTAGAGCGTCTGATTCCAGGTCCAACGGATGTAAAACTTGATGCAGTAATCACCGAAAAGGATATTCGACAAGCGTTTAAATGAGGTGAAGTATGTTTGAAGTAGTAGACGGTTCTAGAAAAGAAGAATATAGCCATCTTCTGGGTAGTGAGTCTGATGTAAAGCTCCAGCTAAAAAAGTCTCGAAAAATTATTATCGCTCGCGGCAAGCGTGCTCAGTTTGAACGTGCCGCTCGAGCCGTTGTACATTTCCTTTATCAAAGTGCGTTTATTCAGCTGATTCTTTTAATTTGGTTGAATATTGCTCAAGTGGTTAAGTTTTTTATTCCCTTCGTATCTATTATTTTAGAAGCCGTTAATCTTGTTGCGTCGGTTATTAATCTCATCCATAAAGAAAAGCCGTGGTATCTTATTCTCTGTGTGATTGCAGGTTCGTTAGCCAGTATTGCTATTATGGGATTAATTGACGCATTTCGTTTTGGCAGTACCGTCCCCTTTGTGGTAAGCGCATTTGCTGCCGGACCTGCTGTTTTTACGGCAGTGTTGGGTATGTTTTCTGTATTACGGTTTAGTAAAGTTATTTTTGTTGATCTGATTCCCTATATTAAAGATTCCTCAGCACGTTTGCCGCTCAAAGCGTTTAGCTTGGTGAATGGATTTGTGAAGGGCGCGGCGCTTGCAGCGTTGGCGGGATTAATGATTCCGTTTTTTGGTGCGTTGGTGCTGAATCCGTATGGTGCGATGGTTTTTGCGGGAGCCATTGTTGCTGTTGTTGGCGTAATAATCGTAATGAAAATAGTCAAAACCATTGTTGAAAATGTGGTATGGCGACAGACTATAAAAGAATTTACGGAGAAAAATGAAGATCCGTATGAGCTTTTGGGATTGGTAGATAAACATACATTAAATCCGGTGACTGGAAAGGTAGTAAAAATTATAAATAGATCGCTTTTAGATCAAAAACTTGATGTTGAAGAGTCACTCCGAAAAGCAGATAAATCGCTCTATGAACAAATAAAAGCACGGGTGGATGATTTTACTAAAAGAATAAAACATATTTGGTATGACAGTCCGTTGAGTACTTTATTTGCTCGAACAAAAAAACAAAAAAAAGCTTTAGAAGATGCAAGAGAAGCTATGAAGGACGATAAAGATGGCCGGGTATCGAGTTTTATAAAGGAATGTTATTTAGACGCTTTTTATGCAGCGGCAGGGGATACAGCTAAACAATTGCTAATTAAAAAAGCCTATGATTTATTCAGAAAAGATCGTGGGATGAAATTGTGGGCAGAAAGAGCTCTTCGCGCTATCAACATTGATGAAGAAAGTGACAGTGACTTTTCAGTAGGCCATAGAGGAGAAGGACCGCAACAAGGTTCTAAGCAAGCAGAATCTCAATATGTAGTTCAGCCGTATGATAGTGGTACAGGTGCGCCAGCTAGTAACGGTAACCAGTTATCTTCTGAGCCTACTTGGGCAAATCGTGATCGCGGTGATTTAGGTGGCGTCGTCGTTCTGAAGACAAATATTTATTTCCAGCAGGGTGTCCGTCCAATTCCAATTCCAGTTGTTCATGATCAAGAAGAGCAGGTTGTTGTTCGTCATACTCGTAGCGTTGCTGCCGCTGCTTAATTAATACGCCCAAATGGTTTGTTCCCCGGATTTCGCGCTATCGCGTTCTATCCGGGCTATATATATAGTAGGCGTAAAAATATTCTTCTTTTTTTTCATCTCTTAACACTACCTTAAGGTTCATGCGATATACTTTCTTTATAATCATTTCCGCCGAGACAAAATGATGGAAGAAGGTACTAGCGACGGAGGAGTTCTGGGCTTAGTTCCTCAAGAAGAAGTTTTTCAAGACCCAGATCATCTGAAATCAGTCAAAGAATCACCACCAACCATAAATCCTAAAGCTAATAGGTTCTGGATTATTTTGTCCCTAATTCTACAATTCATTCACTCGCGTAGTTTCCGAAAATTCATGTATTGGGTTAGCACTGCAGCGCTAGGCGTGTTTGTGTTGCTCTCAAAATTAGCGCTTACGCAGGTGATGAAATATTTTGTTGCGTCAGCGACTATTCCTATTGAACTCATGATGCTCTATACGCAATTAAGAAAAATGTACGACAAGCAGAGCTCGTGGTTGGAAATTGGTGCTATTGCTGTGCTGGGTTTTGTTCCCATTGTTTTTTATGTTTTTTATGATCTGTATAATTTTGGTTCTACAAATCCAGCCGTTGCTATAGCCGTTAATATTATGGCGCCAGTGTTTGCGGGTTTGATGATGGCAATGGCAGTCTATAACACGGTTAAATTAGTGGGTGGACTGGTTAATTATTATAAAGACAAAACACATCCGGATGGCCCATTACCGATGTCCCCAATGGAAAACTTTCGGTTATACAATAAATTTATTAAAACCATAGGGACGATTATTATTGCCGCGCTGATTATTCCGGCGACAACATTTCCTTTTCTGACCATACCGTTATTTGTCGTCATGGCAGTTGCGTTCACTGCAATTGCGGTATCGAAAGTTGCAAAACGAATTTATGAAAGAAACGCATGGAATAAGACAATATTATATTTACCCAATGATGAAATCACTGATCCCTATTTAAAATTATTGGGTAGCCCAGAAAAAGTCGAGGAGTTTAAGGCCAGAGTTGAAAACGAAAAGCTGCTTAAAAATAAAGTGAAATTCTTAGATAAAATCAAAAAGACTTTTACGAAGGGTGAAACCATTGATAAAGAATCAGTGCAAATGCTGAAAACTGCTTTACGACAAAAACCGCACCTTGTGGGCGTCTATGATTTGCTCAGAAACAGGCGAGGGCGAGAGCGATATGATGAATATAAAAATCCGCCGGAGCCAGGATTTTTTGAGAAGTTGGTAGTGAAAATTAAAATAAAATTCGTGCGAGAAAATACAGTAGAGTTTACGCCGTTAGCAAAAATGCAAAAACCTACAGACATTGATGCTGGATTGATGCCTGAAGCAAGTGGAGATGTTTTTTCGGGCGGTAAAGTTTCGCGAACTGTTGTTCCTGCTGTGCAGTCTTATAAAACTATCCCGAATGTAGCCCGGAACCCGGGAAAACAATAGATTTTTCCGTTCCCAGGTTGATTCCCTCTCCTTTTCACAGGAGAGGGTGGCCGAAGGTCGGGTGAGGTTAAATAACTTTCACTCCACCCATATACGGCCACAACACTTCCGGAAGTTGAATATGTCCGTCTTTATCTTGGAAGTTTTCTAAAATAGCCACTAATGTTCTTCCCACAGCTAACCCAGATCCATTCAGGGTGTGAATAAATTCGGTCTTATTCGTTTGAGAATTTTTATAGCGCGCTTGCATACGACGTGCTTGAAAACTTTCTGTATTACTGCATGACGAAATTTCGCGATACATATTTTGTGAGGGCAACCAGACTTCTAAATCATATGTTTTTGCAGCATAAAAACCCGTGTCATCTGCTGCTAATACAACTACTCTATAGGGTAAGTTTAGTTTTTGAAGGATTTTCTCCGCATGTGAAACTAATTCTTCGTGAATTTTATAAGAATCTTCTGGTTTACTAAAATGAACTAATTCGACTTTCTCAAACTGGTGCTGACGAATCATGCCACGTGTATCTTTGCCGTAACTTCCTGCTTCGCTTCGAAAACAGGGTGTATGAGCAACAAATTTCTGGGGCAACTCACTTTCAGCAAAAATCTTTCCGCGAGCCATATTTGTGACGGGAACTTCGGCGGTGGGAATTAAATAATAATCTTGTTCTGTTTCTAATTTAAATAAATCTTCTTTAAATTTAGGTAATTGACCTGTGCCATATAAGCTGGTTGAGTTAACGATATAGGGAACATAGATTTCTTCATAATTATATTCTTTAGTATGCGTATCTATCATAAAATTTATTAAAGCCCGATGTAACTTAACCAGATCTTTTTTGAGAATAACAAATCGTGATCCAGTAATTTTAGTCGCGGATTCGAAATCCATTAAGCCTAGATTTTGTCCTAGATCGACATGGTCTTTAATCTCAAAATCAAATTTGCGCGGTTCGCCCCATGTCCTCATCACTTCTTGTTTATCCGGAACAGAATTATTTAATATATTAGGTATGCCGGATAAAAAATTATCTAAATCCGCTAATAATATAGCCAGATCCGCTTCGGCTGTTTTAAGTTCTTCACCCATATTTTCTGTTTGTTTAAGCAGGTCGGTGATATCTTCGCCTTTAGATTTAGCTTGGCCAATCTGTTTGGCTTGCGTATTGCGCTGATTTTGTAATTCTTGCGTACGCGTTTGTAAAGTTTTGCGTTTATTTTCTAGGTCATTAAATTTAGTAATATCCAGTGTATAACCTCTTCGCGCAAGAAGTTTGGCAACAGCATTTATATCATCACGTAATAATTTAATATCTAACATGTTTTTTCGCTCTCTTTGGGATCACTTAACTCAACTAAATTTCGGGGAAGGGATTCGATGGGGTCGACTATTTCAGCTTCGGGATTATTATTTAAGCTTTGAAATTTTCGTGCTGTTACTAATACTCTCGATTCAAACGATGCAGCGGTTTTATTATACGCTTCAACGGCTTTGCCTAATCTGTCGCCGACTAAGCTAAAATGATCTCGCATATCAGTAATGCGCTTGGCTAAATCTTTGCCCAATTGCGAAATAACTTCGGCATTCTTCGCCAAATTTTCTTGTCGCCAGCCAAATGAAATGGCTTTTAATAGTGCTATAAGAGTTGTCGGCGTAGCAATAATCACTTTTTCTTCCACGCCGGTTTCTATCAAACTGGGATCATGTTCAAGTGCGGCACTAAAGAAAGTCTCTCCGGGAAGAAATAACACCACAAATTCGGGCGTAGGATTAAATTGCGCCCAATAATTTTTTTGGCTTAATTTTTTAATATGTTCTCGCACTAATCGCGCATGTTGTATAAGTAATTGGTTCTGTTGTGCTTCATCTGTAATATCAAGCGCATCTAAGAAAGCATTTAAGGGGACTTTGGCATCGACAATAATATTTTTATTACCCGGAAGTTTAATAATCATATCAGGACGAAGTCGCGAATCTTCTACGCTAACCGATTGTTGTTGAAAAAAATCACAGTGTTCTAACATGCCCGCTAATTCTACGACGCGTTGTAATTGAATTTCACCCCAACGCCCCCGAACTTGTGGCTTACGAAGTGCGTTGGCTAAATTACTGGTCTCACGACGTAATTGGTATTGTGTTTCTAATAAAGATTTAACTTGTTGAGATAAACCTTCATAAGCACCCACGCGAGATTTTTCAATGTCTTGAATTTTTGTATTAAACTTTTCGAGCGAATCTTTAATGGGATTCAATAAATTGTCTAAGCTTTCGTCACGCTTTTCAAATAATTTATAAGCTATCAGGCCCATAAAAATAGTTATTACTAATAATCCAAAAATTAAAATAAAATTAATCATATGGCTTTGTCCAATTGGCGTAGATAGTTTAATTTCTCTTTTATTTTAATTTCAAGTCCCCGGTCTGTGGGAAAATAATATTGTGTATTATTCGGCATCGTTTCAGGAAAATAATTCTCACCTGCAGCATAAGCGTTTGGTTCGTCATGTGCATAACGGTATTGTTTGCCATACCCTAAATTTTTCATAAGCTTGGTCGGCGCGTTTCTTAAATGTAACGGAATTTCAGCTGTGCCATATTTTTGCATATCTGCCATAGCTTTATTATAAGCGGTATATACCGCATTGCTTTTCGGTGCGCAGGACATATATAGAACCGCTTGTGCTAAAGCTAATTCACCTTCAGGGCTGCCCAATCTTTCTTGAATATCCCACGCGTTTATAGCCAATTGTAATGCGCGCGGATCCGCATTGCCGATATCTTCACTTGCCATGCGTGCAATACGTCGTGCTAAATATAACGGATCGCATCCGCCATCGAGCATTCGGCATAGCCAATATAACGCCGCATCAGGTGAAGAGCCTCGGACGGATTTATGTAATGCAGAAATGTGGTCGTGAAATATTTCGCCATGTTTATCAAAACGTCTAAAGCTTTGGGCGCAGACTTCGTGAATTAATTTTTCTGTAATAGGCTCGTCGAGGTCATGTAAAATTTCAACGAGATTTAACACTCTTCGCGCATCGCCGTCGCCTATTTGGGCTAATAATAATTGTAAGTCTTCTGGGAAATTTAATTTAAGATGGGTGGCGGCGCGTTGAATAATTTTCAATAAATCTTGTTCTGTCAGGGCTTTTAATACATATACTCTGGCGCGCGATAATAAAGCATTGTTTAATTCAAACGACGGATTTTCTGTGGTGGCCCCTATAAACGTCACGGTTCCGTCTTCTACAAAGGGCAAGAAAGCATCTTGTTGGGCTTTATTAAATCTATGTACTTCATCGACAAATAAAATGGTTTGATTGGTATGTGCTTTGGCTTTTTCAATGGCTTGGCGAATTTCTTTTACGCCGTCCAGTACTGCAGAAAGCGTTATAAACTGCGCGTTAGTATTATGGGCTAATAATTTTGCGAGTGTTGTCTTGCCCGTTCCTGGGGGACCCCAAAATATCATGGAGTGCAATTGGCCTGTTTCGATGGCTCGACGTAAGGGTTTGTCTTTTCCTAAGAGATGCGACTGACCGAAAAAATCATCTAAATTATTAGGGCGAAGCAATGCGGCCAGAGGTGCTGTCATTTATTATCCCGTAATAACATCAGTATTTTTTGGTGGCGTGAATTTAAATAAATTGGGCGGAAGTGTTTTGTTGGCTGAAACATGGTTGAATTGAATTTGAGTAATTTGTCCCAAATTATCTTTTAGGGTCATATTCGTTAAAGTACCCTGACTGTCAAAAAGTAATGCGACAGATTGAAATAAATCTTTTTTGACGGGAGTTAAAGTAAAGTCACTATTATCAGACGAAGTAACATCAAAACGTTTTGAGAGATGTTCAACAGAATCGCTTAATAATAATCCCGGTGACTGACTATTTTCGTTTTGTTTTTGCTTCGTGACTTCTTGAAGATCTTTGTCGTAAATCCAGATAGATTTTCCGTCGGCAATAATTAATTGCTGATTAGGTTTTAAGGTATCCCATCGAAATAACCCGGGTCTTTTTAACGCCATTCGCCCGCTACTCTCTTGTAGAGTATTGCCATGCTTGTCTTGAATAAGTTGAGTAAAATCCGCTTGAAAAGTCTTAAGATTTTCTAAGGTCTGAGTAAGATTTGCGCTCGCTGTCGGATCAGCCAGCGCAGTATTGAGAAAAAATAGGCTTAAAACGCCAATAATACTAATAATAATTTTAGTCATTTTTTTAGGATGCATTATGGGGTTCCCATTTTTGCCATGCCAGGAAGAACCGTTGTTTTGTAATCGTCTCTCAGCATGGGTAAAGAGTTATAGGCTTTAAGAACATCAGGACATTTCATGGTGTGATTTTTGCTTTGATTCACTTGGCTGCCCGCGAGGATTTTTTCATAAACAAGCATGGCTTGTTGTTGCTCTGTAGAATTCTTGGTCAGGACATTTATCACTTCGGCGGTACGTGCGTTCATGATGCTGACATCTTGGCCACACGCTTGAGCGGTTCCTGCAATCACACCGGCTTGTTCAGCGAACTCATTTGCATTGTTATTCGCGGTGGTGGGGACAGGCTGGGCAACGCTCAAAGAGGCAAAACCCATGAGAAGAAATAAAATATTACGTAATTTCATAAAATAAGGCTCCCTTAAAAGTTCAGACGTTAATATACTATAGGCTATGAAACATTTCACTTTACATAATCCTCGAGATGAAATTCGTCTTTATCGGCGTCGGATCGTTGTGATAGGCGTTTTGATGGTGATTTTGCTGTTCGCGCTGATCGTCCGATTGGGCTATCTTCAGATTATCCAGCATAAATACTATTTGACCCTTTCAAAGCAAAATCTCTTGAGCGTAGCGCCGATTGATCCCAGTCGCGGTTTGGTTTACGACCGAAGTGGAACGTTATTAGCAGGAAATACCCCTGTTTTTAGTCTCGAGGTGATTCCCGATACGGTCAAACACCTCAATGTCCAATTGGCTGCGCTTTCCCAGATTATTGAACTTTCGTCGGCAGATCTCGATGAGTTTAATAAGCAAATGGGCCAAAACCGAAAATTTAATCCAGTGCCTCTTAAAGTTAAGCTGACTGACCAAGAGATGTCTGCTTTTGCGGTGAATCAATATCGTTTTCCGGGTTTTTTTATTCAGGCACATTTGATTCGTGATTACCCATTCGGCGCGTTAATGGAACCCATCTTGGGATATGTTGGCAGAATTAATACGAAAGAATTAGCGACCGTGGATCCGACAAATTACAGCGCATCGAATTATATTGGTAAAGAAGGCGTTGAGAAATTTGATGAAACGCTATTACACGGAACCGTCGGCATTCAACAAGTTGAAACCAGTGCAGCAGGACAAGTTGTGCGTAGTCGCGAAAGTCGCGAGGCAGTGGCAGGCCAAAATCTTTATTTGACCATTGATAGTAAATTGGAAGCCGATGCTGAAAAAGCATTGAAGGGCTATGCCGGAGCAGTTGTTGCGATTGATCCCAGAAATGGCGAGGTGTTGGCGCTGGTCAGTACGCCCAGTTTTGATCCCAATTTATTTGTAACGGGTATCTCTTCGAAAGATTATAAATTATTGAGAACTAATCCCGGCCGGCCATTATATAATCGCGCACTTCAGGGAGAATTTGCACCCGGTTCAACCGTCAAGCCGTTTTATGCTATAGGTGCATTAGCAAGTGGACTGTTAACACCCAGCACTCATATTTTTGATCCGGGAATGTTTAAATTACCGGATACCACACATATTTATCATGATTGGAAACGTGAAGGGCACGGATGGGTTAATGTCAGTGATGCCATTACACAATCGTGTGATGTATTCTTTTTTCATTTAGCGCAGCGTATTGGAATAGAACAAATGGGTGAAACGCTGAAATTATTTGGTTTTGGTCAACCGACTAATATAGATACCGATACTGAACTTGCGGGTCTTGTGCCCAGCCCGGAATGGAAAGAAAAAGCAAGACATGCAGAATGGTATCCGGGTGATACGATTTCAGCAGGAATTGGTCAGAGCTATATTTTAACGACGCCAATACAATTAGCGACAGCGGCAATGCGTTTAGTGGATCACGGCGGTGGATTTGTGCCCCATTTATTATTGAAAACAGAAACGCCGGCGGGTGTCACTGATGTAAAAGATCCCGTGCCGTTGACGCCGCTAGATTTCCCTCAAAAATATTTTGATTTGGTTCTCGAGGCAATGCGTGGTGTGGTGAGCAATCCATTAGGCACGGGTTATAAAGCAGGGCATACCGCAAAATATACCTATGGTGGCAAAAGTGGAACGGCGCAAGTATTTTCATTACAAAAGGGTCAGAAAGATAACGCTAATAATCTACCTCTAAAATTACGTGACCATTCTTGGTTTGTGTCATTTACGCCTGCGCAAGATCCAACGCTGGTTATGGTTGTATTTTTAGAGCATGGTGGAGAAGGCAAGGCGTCATTTATTACCCGTCAGATATTGGATAGTTATGAAACTACGAATTGATTTAAGTTTATTTATAGGTTTGCTATTACTGTCTCTGATGGGATTAATTATTTTATATAGCGCCGCGAATCAAAATATGAATATGGTATTCGCGCAAAGCATTCGGTTTGTGATAGCGTTTATTTTAATGTTTTTATTAGCTCAACTTCCTCCTCATAGAATTAAACAATTTGCGCCATGGTTTTATGGATTGGGAATAATTTTATTATTAATCGTTTTGGGGTTGGGTGAAATTAGCAAAGGCGCGCAACGCTGGTTAAGTTTAGGGCTATTTCGGTTCCAGCCGTCTGAACTCATGAAACTTGCTGTGCCATTAATATTAGCGTGGTATTTAAGTGAACATGAATTACCGCCGAAAAAAAGGGTTTTATTTATTGCGTTAATATTAATTATGATTCCTGCGGTATTAACTGCTAAGCAACCCGATTTAGGCACGGCGTTGTTAATTCTGTGTGCAGGGTTAGGGGTAATTTTATTAGCGGGTCTACGTTGGACGACTATATTATTTTGCCTGATTATTCTGGGCATTTCTGCGCCGTTTTTGTGGCACCATTTACATAGCTATCAACAAGACAGAATTATGATTTTCTTAAATCCTGAAAGTGACCCCCTCAGCAAGGGTTATCATATTATTCAATCCAAGATTGCTATCGGGTCTGGTGGAATCATGGGCAAAGGATATTTACATGGTTCTCAATCTCATTTGCAATTTTTGCCGGAACATACAACAGATTTTATTTTTGCAGTATGTGGCGAAGAGTTGGGCCTCATGGGTGGATTGATCTTAATGGGTTTATATACGTTTTTAATTATTCGCGGGTTTTATATTAGCTATTATGCGCAAGATACTTTTTCGAGATTATTAGCAGGCAGTATTAGTTTGATGTTTTTCTTTTCTGTATTTATAAACATGGGCATGGTGATGGGTATACTCCCTGTCGTGGGATTACCGCTGCCGTTGGTCAGTTATGGTGGAACGTCCATGTTGACGCTCATCGCAGGTTTTGGATTATTAATGTCTATTCAAACTCATCGGCGTTTAGTAGGAAACTAAAACATTATGTTTGTTCATCTCCGCGTTCACAGTGAATATTCCATAATAGATAGCATCATTACGCTAGAAAGTTTGATAGAGGGTTGTGTTAAAAATAATATGCCCGCCGTTGCTATTACCGACCAATCTAATTTATTTGCTGCGATAAAATTTTATAAAGCTGCCCAATCTGCTGGATTAAAACCCATCTTAGGCGCAGATGTTTTTGTAAAAGAGGGCGGACGAATTACTTTATTATGTCAAAATAACATAGGTTATAGAAATCTGACCCAATTAATTTCACGAAGTTATTTAGAAGGCCAGACGCAAGAAATCCCCGAAATAGAATACGACTGGCTTGAAAATCATACGGAGGGATTAATTTGTATTACCCATCTGAAAAATTATGAAAAATATAATCAATTTTTTGAAGAGAGATTTTATTTAGAATTACAACGCATTGGAAAGCCAAATGAAGAAACGGAAAATCAAGAGGCCCTGGATTTTGCGCATAAGTTTAATCTGCCCGTTGTTGCAACAAATAATGTCAGATTTTTGTGTGAAGAAGATTTTGAAGCCCACGAAGCCAGAGTGTGTATTCATGATGGTTTTGTCTTAAACGATCCTAAGCGTCCTAAGAAATATACACCCCAACAATATTTTCGCACCGCAGAAGAAATGGTTGAGTTATTTGCGGATATTCCCGAAGCTATAGAAAATACTGTAGAAATATCCAAGCGTTGTAATCTTAAAATAGAACTGGGCAAAGTGTATTTACCGCAATTTCCTATTCCCGAAAACTATACTATAGAAAGCTATCTTTCTGAGAAGTCTAATATTGGCTTAGAAAAAAGAATTTCGCAGAATAATATATCTGATATTAATTTATATAAAACCAGACTTAAAACAGAACTAGATGTCATAAATCCCATGGGATTTGCAGGGTATTTCTTAATCGTTGCTGATTTTATTCAGTGGGCGAAAGATCACAATATTCCTGTGGGCCCGGGTCGTGGTTCGGGCGCAGGATCCATTGTGGCGTATGCGTTAGGGATTACCGATATTGATCCCATACCCTATGATTTATTGTTTGAAAGATTTTTAAATCCCGAACGTGTATCCATGCCCGATTTTGATATTGATTTTTGTATGGATAATCGTGATAGGGTAATTGAATATGTTGCAGAAAAATATGGACGAGAGAGCGTCTCGCAAATTATTACCTATGGAACGATGGCCGCCAAAGCTGTGGTTCGAGATGTCGGTCGTGTACTGGGCCATCCGTATGGATTTGTAGATAAATTAGCCAAATTAATTCCCTTTGAATTAGGCATAACATTAGATAAAGCATTAGAGCAAGAAGCGGATCTCAGGGCGATGTATGAAAACGAAGAAGAAGTAAAAATATTATTTGATCTGGCGAAAAAATTAGAAGGTATTACCCGTAACGCAGGTAAACATGCGGGGGGCGTAGTTATTGCGCCATCAAAACTCACGGATTTTACACCCCTCTATTGCGAACCTCAGAGCCAAAATCTTGTCTCGCAGTTTGATAAAAATGACATAGAAGAAGTCGGCTTAGTTAAATTCGATTTTCTAGGCTTGCGTACCCTGACAATTATGGCGTGGGCTATAGAAGATTTAGATATAGATTTAAATCAGCTTCCTGTTGATGATGCCAAAACGTTTGAGTTAATCAAAGCCTGTCAAACAACAGCGGTATTCCAATTAGAATCACGGGGAATGAAAGATTTGGTGAAGAGATTACAGCCTGATAATTTTGAAGAAATTATTGCGCTTGTGGCTTTATTTCGACCGGGGCCATTGCAATCAGGTATGGTCGAAGATTTTATTAACCGCAAACATGGTCGTGCAAAAGTTCATTATTTTCATCCTGATATTGAACCCATATTAAAACCAACCTATGGCGTAATTGTTTACCAAGAACAGGTGATGCAAATTGCGCAGGTATTAGCAGGATATACATTGGGTAGTGCAGATTTATTACGACGCGCGATGGGAAAGAAAAAAGCAGAAGAAATGGCGCAGCAGCGTGAAATATTTGTTAATGGCGCAAAGGCCCGAAATGTTTCTGCAAAAATCGCGACAGATATATTTGATTTGATGGAAAAATTTGCCGGATATGGTTTTAATAAATCTCACTCTGCAGCCTATGCGTTAATCTCTTATCAAACAGCCTGGTTAAAAGCCCATTATCCTGCGCAATTTATGGCAGCCGTATTATCGTCTGATATGGATAATACAGATAAAGTCGTTATATTTTTACAAGAAGCTAAAAATTTAAATTTAAAAATTATATTACCCGATGTAAATAAAAGTTTTTATAAATTTAAAGTAACCCCTGAAGGTGAAATTATTTATGGCTTGGGGGCAATTAAAGGCGCAGGCGAAGCAGCTATTTCTCTTATAGTAGAAGAGCGTAAAAATAATGGCTTATTTAAAGACTTATTTGATTTTGTAAAAAGATTTGATTCACGCAAAGTAAACAGAAGGGTTCTTGAGTCTTTTATAAAAGCGGGAGCGTTAGATAGCCTAGGATTACATCGTGCGCAATTGATGGCCAATCTTGATGGCGCATTGCAATGTGCGGAGCAAAATCAATCCAGTAAAAAACAACAAAATTTATTTGGCGAAATTGAAGAGTCTCATCTTGAATTAATTCCGGCTGAAAAATGGCCGATGGCGGAACAATTACAATATGAAAAAGATATTTTAGGTGTCTATATCAGCGGCCATCCGCTGGAGTTTCACGAAGCAGAATTTAAAAATTTATTATCTGATAATCTAAAATTTGGTGTTATGTCTAATTTTAGAACCATGTTTACGAAGCGCGGTGATCGCATGGCTTTTTTAGGTCTGGATGATGGTAAGAGTATTGTTGACGTTACCATATTCTCAGAAGCGTTTGAAAAAAACAAAGAATTATTAATTAAAGATACTATATTAATTATAGAAGGCGATATGGCGGATGATGATTTTACGGGTGGGCAGAAATTATTAGCGCGTAATATTTATAATCTCGATACTTTTCGGGAAAAATTTGCCAAAGCGTTATTAATTAATATTAAACAGGGTCAGACTGTTAATGTTAACTCTCTTACAGAGTCTATTAAGCCATTTAAATCTGGCAGTTGTCCCATATATATAGAATATGAACAAGCGGATAAGAGGGCAAAAATTCAATTAGGCTCAGAATGGAAAGTAAAATTACAGGATAAATTATTAGAAAAATTACGGGTGGAGTTGGGGGTTGAGAATATTAAGGTGTGTTATTAGTTTCCCACACCCCCGCTGCCGCGCGCCCCTCTCCCACACATGGGAAGAGGGGCTAAGAATTATTTGATGCTGCCATTTAGTCCGGGAAACCCCGTGAAATTTAATAATACAAAGTGACAACATAAAAAAAATACCTAGCCCCTCTTCCCATGTGTGGGAGAGGGGCGCGCGGCAGCGGGGGTGTGGGAAAAACTGAAAAAAGGTAAACAAATATGCGTTACGCAATGGGTGTTGAATACGACGGGGCGAATTATTCGGGATTTCAATCCCAGCCAGACTCGCCCTTAAAAACTATTCAATCAGAATTAGAGCGAGCAATTTCTATCGTCGCAAATCATCCTGTTGAAATTATTACCGCAGGTAGAACAGATGCTGGAGTTCACGCCACGGGCCAAGTGATCCATTTCGATACAGAATCTATTCGAGATGATTTTGCGTGGTTAATTGGCACCAGTACTAATCTTCCCAAAGATATCAGTGTGAAATGGACCAAAAAAGTTCCCGATGATTTTCATGCGCGCTTTTCAGCCAAATCCAGAAAGTACCAATATTTAATTTTTAATTCCCGCATACGCAGTGCAATTTGGCATCAAAAAGCAAGTTTGGTTTATGCGCCGTTAGATGAACAAAAGATGCATACCGCGGCGCAATACTTTGTAGGTCAGCATGATTTCACTTCTTTTAGATCATCTCAGTGCGAAGCTAAGACAGCTATTAGAAATATTAATTATATAAATATATCCAGATTAAATAATTTTGTATTAATAGAAATAGAAGCCAATGCTTTTTTACATCACATGGTCAGAAATCTCGCGGGTGTTTTATTAGAAATCGGCGAGGGCAAAAAAGAAGTCTCTTGGGCCAAAGAAGTGTTAGATAAAAAAGACCGTAAATATGCAGGAATTACAGCGCCTGCGGAAGGGCTGTATTTGGTGGGAGTAGGGTATTAATATATTATTAATATTAATTTACCCCGTTTAATTAAAGCTTATTTTCTATTACTTGCTCTTGCTCTGTTGTTTGTTGTGGTTGTTGTAACTGGTTGGAACTATCAAACTCTCCACTCAATCTTCTTAGCTGAACCATCGCACCAACAACGCTTTGTGTATTTGCCACTTCGCGCTGTGATCCCGGAGCTGTTTCCTCAACGACGTTTTGTTTCGCTTTTAATTTTTCTTCCAGCAATTCCGCAATTTCAGGCAAAGATTTCGCTGCCTCAACATATGCTGGAATTACCTCTATGTCCGGATGCGATAATATAATGTGAGCCAACGCATTGTAAAAAGCTTCACTATATGCATCATGGGTCGTCTCCTTGTGTTTAATGATTTTAAAAATTACATATAATATTAGTCTCCTTCCGCTACGTTCTTCAGTGATGTTAACGGGAACGTTTTCAGGATTTGAGCTTATTAATTCTTTAAGTACATCTAGGTCATCTCGCCCCATGCCAAGAATGTCAAATTTCTGAGATAGCGGAACTGTTTCTACTTTTCGTTCTGGCATTGGTACTGCAGCAGCAATTGGTGCAGTGTGAGCAACAGCTTCCAGCGCTTGAACCTCTGGAACAACACGTGCAATTTTTGTGAAAGATGCATAAGCATCAGGCTCTTCGCGCAGAGTAGCTTGCACGCAGTCCCCCAAAGAGAGAGCCCCGTTACCATTCACCGTCAAAGCGAATAAATGCTGTATATTTTTTTCGAAAGTATAGTGATTAATAATACCCAAACATTCTTTTAATAATTTGCGATCAATCGGTAATTTCTGATCGGGGCCGACAAAATGCATTAAATGGCTGAGACAATCTGCCAATCGATTTTCCCAGAAATTACGTGGACGACTCGCAGCGTTGTAACGTAAAACGATTTGGCGAATTAAGCGTTCTGTTATTTTTTGATCACAGCGAGGTTTTATTAATTCCTTGCGAAATGCTCTTGTATTTCTGGTATTAAGTGCAGATTGAAAATCCGGCGTATAAATTTCTTGGACAGCTCTGACGATTTTGGGAGATCCAAAAGAGACATGCGTGCATTGATCAACTTTTTCATACAGGTCATTGTCGAGTAAAACTTCTGTAATAATTTTGGGAGAGAATTTCTCAAGATGTCCTAAGCAGCGAGCAGGATTAATATGTAAGTCGCTTTTTATAAATGCTATTAATACAGGCGTAATAGAACGATAACGATAATGTTCATGTGGCCAAAAATTGGAATAATTTTGCTTATCCCCGAAGAAAATGTCTTCAAATAAATCAAATACATTTTTGCTGAACGTTCCAGCCGGAAGACCAAACGCTCTTTCTGCTTCTGTTAATGCATGTGGATTTTTGTTTAATTGCTCGATAACAACATTGCGTAAAGCGTTGATGATTGTATGATATCTATAGCCTCCAAATTTAGTCTTATTAAGAAGCGCAGTAATATCAACATCAGCTTCATACTCATCATCGTCTACTTCTGCGGCCAAGGATAAAAAAAGAAAGCATGCGGGTCCTTGTTCTTGTGCCAACAACAACGCTGTTTCTTGATTATCTGCTAGTGGATCTGGAGCCAGGGTCTCTTCAATAAATACCGGCGTGTGCATTAAGCGTCGAATTTCGGATTCGCGTAAATATTTTTGGATAGTATCTAGTTCAAGTTTTAATTGGGAAGCTTTGGTGTCTTGATCTGAATCCATACTGATTGATAGAAGAGCCTGATTAGCAAAAATATCATTGAGAGCTTGCTCTTGTCCTTGTTTGTGAGAATGCACTGGTTTTAGTTGACCCGTTCTCTTAAATTCAGATTCCATGTGTCTTCTCCTCGTTAGCTTATATGGCTACTTATGCCCGGCGGAATGGGCCTAGGCAGGGGGGTAGTATAACGGGAAAACCTTAAGGTTTTCTTAAATGTTTCGATTTTCCCCTGAAAAAACTGCGATTTCTTAATCTTGCCTTAAGGTTTGATCTCTATAATATTCCCCATCTGCATAACAATATGAGGTTGAAATGGAAGAATTAGATAGCTCTGAAGTAGTACTTATTTCGGGTATGGGTCCGGCGGGTTTAGCTGCGGCCTGCGAAGCAATACTTGCTAATAAAAAAGTGGTCATTGTCACTAATCGCCCTGAAAACGAACAAATTCGTCCACAGCGTGTGACGTTAACTCAGAGCAGAATTAGATATTTACAGAATTTACTTTTACGTATGGGCAGTCCTCCATTTCATCTCTCACCCGAAGATGATGATTTTATGAATCAACTCGATTATGGCAATACGTTTGCTATTAAGAAAATTGAAAAATTTTTATTGCGACGTATTCAGGAATATCGAGAGCGTCGTTATCCCGTAGAAATCATTGATAACGCTAAACTTGAGAAAGTATCTTTAACCTCTGGAACAGCAACCGTTGGCTCTCGCACGTTTAGGGTTACAGAGATCATTGGTGCAGATGGAGTGGGGCGACATGCAGTAAAAGTCTACAATGCCAATTTAGATTTAACGGATGATCATAGAAAAATTACGTTTGAAGCTGATGAACATCAACCGCATGAATGGCATGTCAGTGCATATGTAACAATTACGACTGCAGATGGAAGTCCTGTGAGCACGCATCTTCCCGAAGAGATTTTTGTGGGCACTGAGAATGGCCTTCATTATGGTTTGGCATGTAAACCCGGTATTTTGAATAATACTATAAAATGTAATATTACAGCTGAGTTGCCTGCTGGATTATCAAGTAGTAGTGATAAAAAAGTTATTATGGCTCATCTTCAATCATTAGTTGATATAGCTTTTGGATGTCGAACCGTAGTTAAGATGGCGGAAAGTAAAAATTCAGAGAGTAAATCAACAAAAGATAAAGCAAAGCTTTTAGTGTTTAAGCTGAAGTTGGATCAAGCAAATTTTGCCATCATGAGGTATGCGGGCGTACGTTTGATATTGATGGGGGATGCGCATCGATCACCCAACTATCAAATTGGTCATGGATTAAATGATGCTTTAGCTCAAGCTGAAATGCTTGGACAGTTGTATGGTGGTGAGATTGGCGAATATGAATATGACCAAGCGTGCAAAAAGTGTGGTGAAGTCGCTCAAAAAGAAACACTGGCTAACGAGAATCAATCTGAAAAATTCGTTGAGCAATTAAATTATGGTATTGCACTGATGTTGAATGCGCATATAGCTCCGAAAGAATATATTGAAAATTTACGCTATTATTTTTACGCATGTATGCCACACGTAGAAAAAAGAGAGATTTCGTTATTTTCAATGTTAAATTATTTTGATGAAGAAGGCAGAACGTTTTTGCACAGGGCGGTTGATGAAGAGAATGTAGATGTTTTAAATACATTTTTAAAACTAAATTATTTTTTTCAGCCGATGTCGCAAGGAAAAGAGAGTCGCGATTTATTGGATTATGCTGTTTTCAGAGGGCGCAGAGTGTCTATCCATGGCATCATCGCGGGCTTGAATGATTACACTTTTTTTGGGGAGGGAACTGATCTGCTTGAGCGTGCACTTGCGTGTGATATTGATACATTCAATACTGTTATTTTGTCTGTATTGTCAACAAACAAGAGATTTTATCCCCGATTGCTTGCTGAAAGTCTTGTGAAATTTATTATGAAAGATCCTGAAATATTTTTTGTCATTGAACATATACACAGTATTGTGAATCTTGGACAATATATACATTCATGGGATGATATTGAAGAAAGTGGCTCAGTAGAATTAAAGAAGGCGTTGGCTGGTGTGGTGTCGCGGGAAGAAAATATCAGCCTATTTGATATTTGTACTCATGCTAGAGATTATGCGCTATCGTTAAAGCAAACCAGTCTTGCAGAAAGTTGCGGGGATTTAGGATTGTTTTTATCGGTTGATGAGAGTGCTGAAACAGTTAGTTGTGTGTCCCGTAACCTGGATGTTCCCCCGGAAGGTAATAGATTTTAAATAGTAATAGTGTAAATATTTTAGTGTCTCAGTATTAAAATTAAAAAATATTTTTTATCTGAGTTCTTGATTCTTGCTCAATAATTGCTACAGTGTAGCAACTATCTAATAAAAGGATTTTACCCATGAGCAAAGATATTTCTTCAAGTCTTTTTAAAAATGTCAGTCAGCTGATTGATGTAGCACGATCTCAAGTTGTTCATTATGTAAATTCATCCTTAGTAAATTTATATTGGCAAATTGGATATTGTATAAACCAGTACACACTAAAGGATGGGCGAGCTAAGTATGGTGAGCGTATTATTAACCAATTGGCCAAACTGCTTACCATTCATTATGGTGATGGCTTTGATAAAACCATGCTTTCCCGTATGGTCAATTTTGCTAAGGTTTATCCCGATCATCGAATTGTTGCCACACTGTGGCAACAATTGTCTTGGTCACACTTTAGAGTTTTGATTGCAATGGATGACCCTTTGAAAAGGGACTTTTATGCGGAAATGTGTCGATTAGAGAGTTGGAGTGTGAGGGTATTGGGGCAAAAGGTTAATGGAATGCTTTATGAGCGTACGGCAATAGCAAAACAACCTGAATCTGTCATCAGAGCTGAGCTGGATAAGTTAAAACACGGCGACCGTATGAATCCCGATTTATATTTACAAGATCCCTGCGTATTTAAATTTTTATATCCGCATCAAATTTTAACTGAAAAAGATCTTGAGGAAGCTATTCTCAATGAACTCCAGGTTTTTATTCAAGAAATGGGAAATGACTTTTGTTTTGTAGCCCGTCAAAAAAGAATGAGTACGATGCAAAATGACCGTTTTTTGGATTTATTGTTTTTCCATAGAGGGATGCGGCGTTTGGTGGCTATTGAATTAAAAATGTCTGCCTTTCAGCCAGAGCATGCAGGGCAGATGGAATGGTATTTAAAATGGTTGGATAAGCATGAGCGAGGCAACGGCGAAGAAAAGCCATTGGGTATTATTATCTGCGCTAAAAAAGATCAGGAAGATATTGAGTTATTGGAGCTGGATAAAAATGGAATACATGTTGCACAATTTCTGACAGAGTTACTACCTCGGGAAGTATTTAAAGAAAAATTACATGCGGCAATTCAATTCGCGCGGGAGAAATATGAAAACCAGAACCCTCATCATAAAGGGGACGGCATAAATGTCGCCTCTACAAGATGATGGTGTATCACCCCTTCGACGACCCTACAATCTGATAAAAAGTCTCATCAGGTTTAACCATGCCTAAATCACTGCGTGCATGTTCTTCTGTGGATTCTTTGTCTGATTTAAGATTTTTAATATCTTTTGCGAGAGTTTGATTGCGTTGTAATAATGCAAGATTTTCTTGCTCTTGAAGATTCACCGCTTGTTTTAAGGCAAAATATTGGCGAACGCCATTCTCTGAAAACCATAATTCATATTGAAGAAAGGCGAGAACAATAACGAGAGCGGCTATCAGAATCTTCATAGGCTCTCTTCAATGCGTAATAATTGATTATATTTCGCGACTCTATCAGAGCGACATAAAGAACCTGTTTTGATTTGTCCTGCACCCGTTGCGACAGCTAAATCTGCAATAAAACTATCTTCAGTTTCACCAGAGCGATGAGATATCACCGTACTGTAATTTGCTTTCTTCGCCATCTCAATGGCATTTAGCGTTTCCGTAAGCGTGCCGATTTGGTTTAATTTAATTAATATAGAATTAGCTATATTCTCGTTAATACCGCGTTGTAATATTTCTGTATTTGTTACAAATAAATCATCACCCACTAATTGAATTTTATGACCTAATTTTTCGGTTAAATATTTCCATCCCGCCCAGTCATTCTCGGCCATGCCATCTTCAATAGAAATAATGGGATATTGAGCAACAAGATTTTCAAAATAGGCTGTAAATTCTTGTGAATTTAATTTTTTATTATCGCCGCTTAAATAATATAAATTATCTTTATAAAATTCCGAACTGGCGACATCTAAACCCAAATTAATATCTTTGCCTGCTTTATATCCTGCTAGTTCTATAGCTTCTAAAATATATTCTATAGCCGCTTGATTAGAGGGTAGGTTAGGGGCGAAGCCACCTTCATCACCGACATTCGTATTAAAACCTTTTTGGGATAATATTTTTTTGAGGGTATGAAATACTTCGGCGCCCATTCTTAAGGCTTCATAAAAAGATTCTGCACCCGTGGGAATAATCATGAATTCTTGAATATCAATATTATTATCCGCATGCGCGCCGCCATTAATAATATTCATCATGGGGACAGGTAATTTATAATCAGCTGTTTTTAAATATTGGTACAAGGGAATATTTTTTGATAAAGCAGCCGCTCGTGCACAGGCCATTGAAACACCTAATAATGCATTTGCACCCAATCTGGATTTATTCGGCGTGCCGTCTAGTTTAATTAATAAATGATCTATATTGGCTTGTTCGGTTATTTCATGATTTTTTAAAGCCGCGTTAATTTCAGTATTAATATTATTAACAGCTATTAGGACACCTTTGCCGTTATATCTTTCGGGATCTTTGTCGCGTAATTCTAACGCTTCGCGTGAACCTGTTGAGGCACCCGACGGAACGGCGGCGCGACCGACTATATTATTCTCGAGAATAACATCAGCTTCTACCGTTGGATTTCCACGAGAATCTAAAATTTCGCGGGCTTTAATTTGTTTAATCAATGCCATGAATTAATTCCGCTTGGGTAATCTCAGCTTTAGTAATCTCATCTAGTCTTTTTAAATTTTCTAATAAAGCTTTCATTTTGGATAATGGCCAAGAATTGGGCCCATCACTTAATGCTTTTTCAGGATTGGGATGTGTTTCCATAAATAAACCGGATATTCCAACTGCAATTGCTGCGCGTGCAAGTATGGGAATAAATTCGCGTTGTCCGCCGGTTGAATCGCCTTGACCACCCGGTAATTGCACAGAATGTGTTGCGTCAAATACCACGGGGCAATTTGTGTCGCGCATAATAACAAGCGAACGCATATCTGAAACTAAATTATTATAGCCAAACGATACGCCGCGTTCACAGACCATAATATCTTGATTACCCGTTGCTTTGGCTTTTTCGACGACATTCTTCATTTCCCATGGCGATAAAAATTGGCCCTTTTTAATATTAACGGGCAAACCCTGAGAACAAGCTTTTTGAATAAAATTAGTTTGGCGACATAAAAAAGCGGGAGTTTGTAGCACATCAACAATTTTGGACACTTCATCAAACGGTGTGTCGTCGTGAACGTCTGTGAGAATGGGTAATTTAAATTGTTTTTTAACCATCTCTAAAATTTGCAGGCCTTTTTCGATGCCTAAACCTCGAAAACTTTTGTGAGATGATCTATTGGCTTTGTCATAGGAAGATTTATATATAAAGGGAATATGTAGTTTATCCGTGATTTCTTTAAGCATACCCGCTGTATCAATGGCGAGTTGTTCAGACTCAACAACACACGGTCCCGCAATTAAAAAAAAAGGCTTTTTTATATCTGTTTCAAAACCGCATAATTTCATGAATGTGCTCGTGCGCGATACCATGTTTGACTGCGGCCCAATAAAGAAATGCCAATATAGCCGCGAACGGTGAGGGTTTTTCCATCGGGTGAGATTGTTATTTTACAACGGTAAATTTTGCCATTATGGGGATCTAAAATTTGACCGCCTGACCACTCGAGTGGATCAGACGGATTTTCAGACATGTCCCAAAGCAGAACCATGCCTACTATGCGTTTATTGTGATGTTCGGGATCCGTACATTTGTCACAGACATCTTGGGGGCCTTCGCCTTCGCGATAATTTATTTTTATGATCGTTCCGGCTAAATGGCCTTGGGTATCTTCCCAGATGCTGACAATACTACGAGGCTTTTGTGTTTCGTCGTCAATCGTAACCCATTTCCCTATGGGGCTGGGGATTGCCGCAAACGCACGAAAACTAAAGACTAATAAAAACAGTATAAAAAGACTGGTTTTTTTGATCCCGAGCATGCAAGTTTCCTTCTATTTGCAACTGCAATCTTCTTTGCCGCATTTGCCACAACAACCTTTCTTGCCCCAGAACAGGAACTTAATCAGCGCACCGGTTGCGAGAACAGGAATCATTGCGTCAAAGAACTTGAAAACTTTCATAACGTTGTCAATGCTGTCGATAGAAACAAAATTGACCATCAGCGCCATACCAATGGCGACCAAAACGACTATTCCTCCAAAGATCTTGTTACACATCGTGACTCTCCTATGTTAATGTGGGAAATACAACCCGACTAGCTTAGCATAAATTATAACCATGTTCATGCACCGCACAGACTTTACATTCGATTTACCCAAGACCCTGATCGCCCGTTACCCCGCGTCCGAGCGGACGGGAAGCCGGCTTTTGTGTTTGGATTCTGTTACTGGCCAAATCCAGCACAAGATGTTTCCCGATATTCTTGATTATTTACATCCTGGCGACCTATTGGTCCTGAATAATACGAAAGTCATGCCGGCCCGGCTTTTTGGTGAAAAACCGTCGGGAGGAAAGGTTGAGATTCTCATTGAGAAAATTTTGGATGACCATACGGTATTAGCCCATTGTCGGGCCAGCAAAAGACCCAAAGTAAATTCTGAAATAATTTTTGAGCAAAATATTAAAGCCGTAGTGGTAGATGATAACGGCCCGTTATTAAAATTAGTTTTTACGCACTTAGAAAAACCATCAGAAACTATTCAGGATATATTATTTAAATACGGCCATATACCATTGCCGCCGTATATGGACAGAGAGGATGAATTATTAGACAGGGAGCGTTATCAGACAGTCTATGCAAAAGATTTAGGATCTGTCGCAGCGCCAACTGCCGGATTACACTTTGATGAAGCGTTACTTTCTAAGATTATCCAAAAGGGTGTAAATATAACTTATGTGACGTTACATGTTGGCGCGGGAACATTTCAGCCAGTGAGAGTAGATAATTTAGATGATCATATTATGCATGCGGAATATGCTGAGTTATCCCAAGACGTCTGTGATTTAATTTTGGCGACTAAAAAAAATAATAAAAAAATTATAGCCGTGGGTACGACCAGTGTGAGGGTATTAGAGTCAGCTAAAAATAAACCATTTTTTGGTGAAACAAAATTATTTATTCGACCGGGATATAAATTTGAGTGTGTCGATAGTTTAATTACGAATTTCCATTTTCCAGAATCGACTTTATTAATGCTAGTCTGTGCATTGGGTGGATATGAAAATACCATGAGAGCGTATAAATTAGCGGTAGAAAATAATTATCGATTTTACAGTTATGGTGATGCCATGCTTATTAAGGGTAAATTATGAAATTCGAATTAATCAATACCGAAAATCATTCACGACGCGGGCGATTAATTTTTGATCGCGGTGTTGTCGAAACGCCTGCGTTTATGCCCGTCGGAACATACGGCACCGTAAAAGCCATGTTGCCTAGAGATATTAAAGAAATTGGCGCGCATATTATTTTAGGTAATACATACCACTTAATGTTGCGACCCGGCACAGAAATTATTGCAGCACATGGTGATCTTCATGATTTTATGCAATGGCAGGGGCCCATTCTTACAGACTCGGGTGGATTTCAAGTATTTAGTTTAGGGGATATTCGAAAAATTACGGAAGAGGGTGTGCATTTTAAATCTCCCCTTAATGGCGAAATGATTTTTTTATCACCAGAAAAATCCATGGAAGTTCAAAAAATATTAGGCTCAGATATTGTGATGGTTCTCGATGAGTGTACGCCATACCCTGCAGAGTATCAGGTTGCATCGGATTCTATGGAAATGTCATTACGCTGGGCAAAACGTTGCAAAGTTGCGCATCATGAAAAAGAACAAAATAAATCAGCCTTATTTGGAATAATTCAAGGCGGCATGTATGAAGATCTCCGCGAAAAATCTTTAGCAGGTTTAATTGAAATAGATTTCGATGGCTATGCGATTGGTGGCTTATCCGTCGGCGAACCGAAAGACGACATGTTTAGAATATTAGACCATATAGGCCATAAATTACCCAATAATAAACCGAGATATTTAATGGGCGTCGGCACTCCCGAAGATCTTATAGAAGGTGTATTACGCGGTGTGGATATGTTTGATTGTGTGATGCCCACCCGGAATGCGCGCAACGGACATCTATTTACCAGCGAGGGTGTAGTCAGGATTCGCAATAGCACGCATAGAAAATCCACTCAGCCGTTGGATCCCAATTGTGACTGTTATACTTGCCAGAATTTCACGCGAGCCTATTTGTATCATCTTGATAAGTGCCATGAGATGTTGGGCGCGCAGCTCAATACGATACATAATTTGCGGTATTATCAGACACTTATGGCCAAAATTCGCGAGAGTTTAGAGAAAAAACAGTTTAGTCAATTTGCTGCGCAATTGCTTGACCGTAACCGCATGGCGCGTTTAGACTAGCCGCCTTTCCAGTATTTTCCCCGATAGCTCAGTCGGTAGAGCAAGTGACTGTTAATCACTGGGTCCCAGGTTCGAGTCCTGGTCGGGGAGCCAATTTTTGCCCGCCACAATAGCCTTTTAAGGTTGCCTCATTTAAAAATCATTTTCACTAAAGTTTTCGTTCGGGACTTTTTCGGGACTCAGCAACCTTTTTTCGGGTCTTTTAGTGCGCCACTCTGTTATTTATCAATGCTTTATATAGGTTTTTGAAGAGAAGCATGTGATGTTTAATCATTTGCTTCTTGATATTTTAAAGACAGAAATTAATAGTAAAATAGCCATTTTAAAGAGGTATCTATGGTGCGAATTAAATTGGCAACAATTGATGATATGGATTGGATTAATGAACAATATAGAAAGATTGACTTTGTTCCTTCTGATATATCGAAAGGATTAATCGCGATTGCAGAAATAAACTCAGAAAAAGCAGGGCTAGGTCGATTAGTTCCTATTGATGAAAAAAATGCTGAACTGGGTGGAATGTATGTGTTTGAAAAATTTCGTCATCAAGGTATCGCGCGTTCAATTGTAGATTTTTTATTATCGCCAGGAAAAAAGTATCAAACAATCTATTGCCTTCCTTTTGAGCATTTAAAGATTTTTTACGAAAGTTTTGGATTTTCAGAGTGCAATAGCAACGAATTTGCTCCTACCGAAATTATAAATAAACATTCATGGTGCAATAAAACTTATTCTCATAAAGTGCTATTACTGAAGAAACCTTATTAATCCATCAACAGTAATTTGTACAGCAATCTTTTAAAGTGAAAGCTCAAATCCCATCGGGCAATTGCAAACTTTTGTTTTGCCCAAGTGAATCATTCACCAATGCAATTTTTCATCAAATTCCTTATTGGTTTCAGTGTAATATGTTGTATTTATAACGTAGGATCGCAAAAAATCAGATTTAAAATTATGCTTGGCTCGATAGCTAATTCACTGCGCTCTTTAATTCTTACCCAATTCTTTTTTAGATCTTCAAGGCTTGGTTTATGCAAACTAAAGCGAGTCGTCTCAGTTTTTTTACTAATTTGATCTTCAAAACCAGATATTTCCGCCACTGGCCACTGCATGAAAAAAAGAACTTCTTCAGCCACTAAATTGACTGAAAGCTTAACAGCTACCAGTTCATTTTCTATCAAAAAAAATGTCTCAGATTCAATAAACTCAATATTCTTATGACTGCCTATTGGTAATACATTTTTTTCACTCATCCACCAACTCACCAATAAGTCATGAATAAGCCCAAGTTCTTTTTTATGGCTGTTGTACACCATCATAGGTTGGTGGCAGTAGGTGGTTGGATTTTTAATTTCTAAAGGAAATTTAATGTTGAAGCTTGTATCCTTCATGTTTTTAACAACACCCAATGCTGGAAGCGTGACGTTAGTTTTCCAATCATGATTACCAGTGTCGATGAGCTTATAGAGCCTTAATCCTGCATTTTGACCCACAGCTACAGCTGCTTTTGTAAAACCATTTGCAGCAACAATTACGCCTATGTTTGCACTTACATCTTGCATGAAACCAGCGGTGGCTTCTACTTGTTTTACTGATAACGGGCCTTTGAAATCTTTGCATTCTATAACTATATTAACAAGGTAGTTTCCTATTTTTTTTTGAACGAGAATATCAATCTGTCTTTTTCTTTTTGTGATTTTCCCAATAATTTTTTGGTCTAATCGTACGATTGCATCAGGAGCTAAATCAGTTTGAATTTTCGCGGCTAATTCTTCAAATATCTTCCATTTTTTTTTACTCATGATTGCTTTTCCCCTTATTTACAATGAAATATAACTTCCACACCTAAGCCAGCTCCAACCCATACTCCGACATCAGCATCTCCTACCAGTGGACAAATAGTATCTCTAACTCTCTTACGGATGGGTTTGATAATCTCTGTGATTTCTTGAGATGAATATGTGATTAAACCAGTTTGTTCGATTTGTACGTTAGAACCAATAAACATGGTAGATTTAAAAGGTTTTTTATGTGAAACGCTGGAAATTGCTATTACTGAAGGCGATGTTTTTTTCTCTATAACTGAACTAGTGCAACTCGTCATCAAAAAAATAACAGCACCCAATAAAATAATTTTGAACTGCATTCGCTAGCTCCTTATCTGCTTCCTTCAGGATACCCTTGCCTGAATTGCCTATGCTTGACGCACACGGGATTCTACAAATCCTGTCAACTTGTAGCAAACCCCCTAAGTCGTAGAACGATATAGTTATTTATCTTTGATTAATCCTAATAAAGTAACGTTTTCTTACTTCGCGACAATTATTCGGTTCCCATAGGATTAGGAGAAATATCTCTTCGTGACTTTTGCGTGATTGAGTCCGCATTCGTTAGCAGCAGTACGCCAAATTGCAATGGTCTGGCGGGTGTGTAGTTTCATATAATACAATGACTTAAGTTTTGGTATTTCGACTGTTAATCACTGGGTCCCAGGTTCGAGTCCTGGTCGGGGAGCCAATTAAATCAAGCGTTTGAAGCCATTTCCAAATTTCCCAAAATATCCACTGTGGGGATTTTGCGGGGGCTGTACCATGGAGCAGTTCGTAACAGTGTTAGTGTTGGACTGCTATCATTAATTTCCCACATAGTTTTTCGGCAGCACTGATTAGATTTTTAAGCTCACCTGAAGTTACGCGAGGTCTTGCGAAAAATCATCTTTTAAAAAGTAACGCTGTTCAAAACAGTAATATTGGGTCATCGAAATTGAGCAAGGAATCTACAAGGGAAAGCAGGATTCTCGAGAAAAAATAATAGTTCACAAGATAAAAACACTATTATGATTTAGCGCCTTTCTATCAAGCTTACCACTAGGAGTAATGGGTAGAGAATCCAATTTGATAAAAATAGATGGAATCATATAGTTGGGTAATTTGGTTTGTAGAAATTTTCGTAACTCTAAAGTATTTAATTCAGCACCCTGTTTGGGTACAAAGTAGGCAATCAGTTTTTTGTTGTTAACTTGATTTTCGCAAACTGCCGTAAGACTTTCTTTTATGGACGGGTGACTGTTTAAAATATTTTCTACGTCATTTAGCTCAACACGCATTCCCCTTAATTTTATTTGATTATCTAGACGCCCTAAAAATTCTATATTGCCATCGGACAGTCGACGTCCAAGATCCCCTGTTTTATATAGTCGTTTTTTGAGGGATGGATGAAAAATGAATTTTTGAGCGGTTAGTTGTGGATTGTTTAAATATCCTCTAGCGAGTCCATGGCCTGCAATACATATTTCTCCAATAATATCGTTGGGCATGGTATTAAGATTGTCGTCGAGAATAAAAATTTCTGTATTTGGAAATGGTTTGCCTATTGGTACAGAGCGATCAGTGGAAAAATATTTAATTGAGGGGAGGGGATCTTCGAAATAAGTACTATCTATAGTGGTTTCAGTTAATCCGTATGAATTTATAACCCTTGTTTTTTTACCGCATAATTTTTGGAGTTTTCGGTATTCGTTTATGGACCAATTGTCTGAGCCGCAAATTAATAAACGCATAAACGCTAAAGAATGATTATTCAAATTAAGATAGTCATACAGTTTTCTTAAAATCGTTGGGACAAATTCTGCGCAATTTATTTTTTCTTTGGTTATGAGTTCGTAAAGTTTTTTGGGGTTTAATAAAGTTCTTTTTGGGCAGAGTATGAGTTTTCCTCCTGAGCATAAAGCACGCGCTAAATCACCCGTGAAAACATCAAAAGAGAAATTTGCCATTTGCAGGTGACAGTCAGTATCTTTTAATTGATAGACTTTTTCCCAGCTTTCATAGGTATTGATCAGATTACTGTGGCAGACCATTACGCCTTTTGGATTGCCTGTTGAGCCTGAGGTATACAAAACATAGGCTAGATTATCTTTGTTTACGGTTGTCTGAGGATTAATAGGAGTTTGGTTAATTTGAGTTGAGTCTAGGCATATTTTTTTGAGCTTTATTTTCTGGAATTTTTTTAGCAGTGTTTTTTGGGTAAGTAAAAAAGATATATTTGAATCTGATAACATATAATTTATGCGATCTTGTGGATAGCTGGGGTCAATAGGAAGATATGCTCCACCTGATTTTAAAACGCCAAGTATCGCAATTACCATTTCTGGGGAACGTTCGAACGAAACTCCTACTATAGTTTCAGGTTTAATTCCTTCGGTGATTAATAAGTTTGCTAGATAATTAGATTTTTGATTGAGTTCTTCATAAGACAGATTTTTGTCCTGATAGGCTACAGCAATTTTGGTTGGGTGTGATAAGGCATTTTTTTCTATTAATTGATGAATTAAGCCAGTTGATAATTCTTTATTATCGAGCATTTTTGGCATGATTTGCTTATTTAGTGAAGAATGGATGGGGGTGCGCTGGATGACATTTGCTGCTGCTGTGGTTTTTGGGTGTTGAGATTGTTCTCGGATGCACTGCGGGCTAAACCTCTGAACATCAATGATGGAGGAACTTCTGATGAAAGTCTTTTTGAGGTTCTTATTTCCCTTATTAATGCAGGAGTTAATCTTAATTGTTCTTCTATTGTGTTTGCGATGCGAGTGGCTTGTTTTCCGGATTGGCTCAAGTCTGCCGTAGCCATGCAAACTCCATGGGTGCCACTGTCGCCCATTACAAAGAGACCTATGACGCATTCTTTTGAAATAGGTTGAAGACTTTTGAAATCAACTTTTACACCGCCTAGATGATAAGGAACTAGCAGTCCGCTTTTCACCATATTCTGAAGCAGTAAAGAGGGTGTTTTTGAAATATCATGGCCTGCACCCGTGGCATTAATAAAATATTGGCATTGGACTATTTGATCTTTGAATGTGACGTTAAAAACTTCTTCTTCCGCATCGTAAGCCACTTGTTGCAAACCACCTTTCACTTCAATTTCTTTTTGTGTTAACAGAGAGAATATTTTCTCTGCATTTTCCACTGGGAAAGCCGCGAGATAGGTCATCCAAGCACTATAATATTTGTTTATGAAGGTTTCTTTCGCGCGTTCTGATAGAGAATTCCATATAAAAGAGATATTACTGTAAAGCGAAAATAAAACATTTTGCCAATGACGTTGATTCCCCGTTTTGACTTCTTCAATTTCAGCGCGTAGAAGATCATAGGCGGAAATATCTGGATTAACAGCTCTTTCAAGATCAAATTTAAATCTTGGAGTTGAGTTTGCTTTGGCCGGGTCTGATTCAATTTCTTTTAGGAATAAAGCTATAACTTGATCTAGTTCTAATTTTTTTGTTCCATAATCCGAAAGTGCAAGAATATTTTCGTAGGTTAAATGTTTTTTGTTGAATGAAGAATCCACGTTACCAATAACGCAAGGTAATAATCCAAGTCTTGAACCTAAGAGAATGTTTCCTCTATGGCCATTTGCTTTGAGGGATAAAACAACATCGACAGCAGTTAAGCGTGTGCCGGCTATGAAGACAGTGCCATTTTGGGGGATTTTCTTTAAGGTTTCGATTGGCCACGGGGAATGCACATACGACGGATTATCTTTGAACTGACAGAAATTCTCAGATTCCAAATGGCCGACATTTAAAATTACTTTTTGACATAGTAGTGGCGGTGAATCATTTCCCGCGAATACTACTCTGTAACCGCCGCTATAAGCTTCTTGTTTAACATCTACCGCTTCATGATTAACTAATTGCTTCACTGATATATTTTGTTGTCCGGCTTTTGCAATCAGATCAACTAGCAGCCACTGTAGATATACGCCATACAGTGCTCGCGGAGGAAAGGCGCATTTTTCAATATCAATAGTAGGGAACTTGCTTTGCCAGAGATGTTTATGTTCTAGAGCCCAATTAAAAAAATGAGCAGGATCTTCTGGTAAGGGGCTCATAATTTTTGCAGGTAAATTAAGAATATGGGATGGATCTGTTGTGGCGTAAGCTAGGCCGGGTCCAATTTCGCCTCGTTTTTCTATTATACAAATCTCAATGGGTTCGGCACGACTTGCGAGTTCGGAAAGCTTACCGATAAGCTGATGCAATAAAGATATTGCCGCAGCTCCGCCTCCGATGATTGCGATACGCATAATAATCTCATCCTATAATATTTAAACGGGTTCTTTAGGTTGTCTTGCGAACAAAATTAGCAATGTTCCAAACAGATGCAACCTGAGGCGGATTCAATTAATTTAAGATTTAATTAGTAGTGTGTTGTGAAACAGCATGCGCCACCTAACTTTGACTCCTGTCACAAGCATGCGCCATTCTAGCTAAAAATGAAGGTTTTTACCATTTTTTGGAGGATGGGGTAGGAAAACAGCCTTGTGAATGAACTCTGAGAAGTTCCTTATAGCCCAGCTTTAAGCAGATTTATTGATTTTCATAGGCTTAAAAAGTATATTGAGCGGGACCCGAAGCGTTTTTCACTAGGATTTTTACTAATGGATAAGTTCAAGGAAAGCTACGCTAATGAATAAGAGATCTGACAGCTATTATCTAGAAAACATCCTATCCAACATCCCGGAATATGTGTTTTGGAAAGATTTAAATTCCGCATATGTAGGGTGTAACCTTAATTTTGCCAAGCTTGCTGGTGCCAATTCAATAGAAAGTATTATTGGAACTACGGACTATGATCTTCCATGGTCACAATTTACAAAAGACGTTTATCTAAAAGAAGACAAGCTTATTATCGAAACAAAACGTCCCCTCCCACCAAAAGCCGTACCGTTAACTGGAACTGATGGAAAACAGAAAGTCATAAGGATAAGCAAAGCACCTTTGCTTGATGACGAAGGCGAGGTTGTCGGTATCTTAGGTGTTTTTCATGACATTACAGAGCTTAGCGAGGCGCAAAGTGCTTTACTTGAACAAATAGAAAAGACAGAAGAAGCGTACCGATCAAAAACTGAATTTCTATCTATCATGACTCATGAAATTCGTAATCCTGTGGGTAATATTATTATGTATGACGGATTCCTCAGAAAAAACGTGGGGGAGCTAAAAACACTTTTTGATAAAATTTCAGATGTATCAGGGGCAAGTAAAAAAGAAAAGATGATATCCAAATATCATGAGATATTCGATAAAGTCATCGATGACATTAATGTTATCGCGCATGAATCTGAAAAAGCGTTGGATTATTTAAAATGCTTAGGGGAAATACATCGCCTTCAGATTCAGGGCATTAATGCGCGTTATACGTTGATTAAAACGGAAAATCTTCTTAAGGGAATTATTAAAGATACACATGCTTATAATTTCAACAGTGCAGAAGTTGCAATATCTATTGATCCTTCTGTTCCTAAAAATGTCGAGATAGACTACAACAATATTTATGAAGCGCTAAAAATTATTGTTGCTAATGCGCTGAGATTTAGTAACAAGGGCGGCGTTGTTAAAGTTCATATTTCTGACTCACAAGGTAAGCTAAAAATTACCGTAAGAGATTCTGGTGTTGGCATAGCTATTTCCCAGATAAATGATCTCTTTGAAGGTGACCAAAATTATATAAAAGATCCGGAGGCTGCTTTATATCGAAAACCATCATTAAGACTTACATTGGCTAAAATGATGATTGAAGCTTCTGGTGGTGAATTAAAAATAGAGCGGATGAGTAAGGGAACGCGTGTAATTGTTTCTGCGCCACATAAACAAAAAGAGGTTACAAAAAGCGATGATAAATCTATTGCACAGATAGCTTCTTTGGGTGAGCAGTTGATACCAAGAAAAGATCCTTCAAAACATAAAATTTTAATTGTTGAAGATGACCCTTTGTTTCAGCAAGCAGAGAGAGGGATTCTCGAGGGGTATGGGCATTCTGTTTCAGTCGCAAGTACGGGTGAAGATGCTTTGAAAAAATTATCGAAGAAAACCTATGACATTGTTTTTTTAGATATCACGCTGCCAGATATAAACGGCATCGAAATTATGAAAAAAGTGCGGAAGAATAATAAAGAACTAAGAATCATTGTGGTGACTTCTCATGCAAATACTGTTGATGTTGAACACTTTGAGGAGATGGGAGCTACTTTAGTTTTAACAAAGCCAGTTTCTCGACAGCAGTTTGAAGATTGCCTCAATTTCTCTAACGATGATGAAGGTTAACGCCAAACTCGTATAATTGGGGCTAGATGTTCCAAGTGAACATCATTCATCTCTAGTGGAAAATGACAGTCTTGATCATAGGAAAAATAAGAAAGATTAAACGTTGATGGTGAGTTTCCTTTTTTGACTCGGCGAACATCTAACTTGCCGTCTAGTTTTATAATGCACATTTGTTCTTTGGATAAATCTACAGAATGAGCGGGTAGCAAAATTCCACCTACAATATCTCCTTTCTCGAAGACCGGTGTCATTGCACTGTTCTCAATTGTGGTGACAATTTTTTCTTGTCGTCCTTTTTGTGTTTCTACAGAAAGAAACATCGCTATTTCTTTGTTAAACTGAAAATTACTAATATCTTGCCCTGCTAGGTTTTCATTGAGTGGGTTTTGTTGAGATTGGCTAGGCTGAAATGGCTTTTCACCTTCTCCCTTTCTTAACCAATCTTCGCTACAACTGATTCCGACGGTCAGAAAAGCTTCAATAAGTTTTCCCATGCTTTTTGCGCTAATGACTCCACCACTGGCGTTTTCCCAGTAGCTAATAGAGGCCGCGCTGACATTGGCGGCTCTGGAAAGGCCGTCACGGTCCCATCCTGCCATGGTACGGAGGATATTTAGCCTTTTACCTACAGCAATAAGCGAGTCATCGTTTTCGAGCATAAATTTACTTTTGTAAAGAGTTCTTGACTTAAAACCATCAACTCTTTACAATTGTAAAGAGTTCGGCGGTTTATCCACACAGATTGTCGAGGATCATAGGCTTATTTGGGCTTTTTGTAAAAGAAGTAGCACTTGATGGATAGGGAGAGAAGGGTATGAGCAGCATTAGGGTCTTGGTGGTTGATGACGCTCTCATAGCACGGTCTGCATTGAAGATTTTGCTTGAAGAACAAGGCTGCAATGTTGTTACTGCGAATAATGGACAAGAAGCCATAGATGAGTTTGATGGAGCATTTGATCTGATCTTTATGGATTATCTTATGCCGGAAATGAATGGAGACAAGTCAGCCGAAATGATACGTCAAAAGGAAAAAGGGATTGGCAATAAAAAGTCAGTTTATATCGTAGGTCTTTCTGCACATAACTCCGAAGAAATTAA
>Ga0206884_1011_pt1 | contig 70070 bp, 70 predicted proteins | sample Alteio_BWOrgCont_FD_152914 | JGI IMG/M metagenome (GOLD analysis project Ga0206884, IMG submission 152914) | Enriched cells from forest soil in Barre Woods Harvard Forest LTER site, Petersham, Massachusetts, United States -... | ecosystem: Environmental > Terrestrial > Soil > Temperate forest > O...
GTTAATACGGGCAATTTGAGTGTATACCCCAAAAGTGTGCAGGTAACCGTACCTGTTGATGAATTTACCGAAAAGGTTATAGAAGTACCTGTTAAACTGATTAACAATAACAATTACCAGGATGTAAAAATATTCCCTCAAAAGGTTAAAATAACTTTTACTACATCATTAAACAGGTACCAGTCAATAGATGAGGATTTTTTTGAAGCCACTGCCGACCTTGATCTATGGCGCCTGCACGGCTACAAAGAACTACCGGTTGTGGTTTCCAAAATACCGGCATATTGCAGGATAGTAAAGGTTGAACCCCAAAATATAGATTTTATCATCAAAAAATAATGCTAAAAATTGGCTTAACCGGCAATATGGGAAGTGGTAAAACCACTGTGAGCAAAGTATTTGAGGTATTAGGCATCCCTATTTTTTACGCTGATGACGCGGCCAAAGAGGTAATGGTAACGGATGCAATACTTATCAGCGGGATAAAATCAGCCTTTGGCGATAAAGCCTATTTTGATGACGGCACCTTAAACAGGAAATATATAGCAGGTATTGTTTTTAATGATAGCAAGCAGCTGGCTAAGTTAAATTCATTGGTTCATCCGGCCACTTTCAGGGCATTTGACGCCTGGGTTAAAGGTATCAGCGGCGTATCCTACGTTTTAAAAGAGGCGGCCTTGTTATTTGAAAGTGACAGCTATAAGCTATGCGATTATACCATTATGGTGCAAGCGCCGCTCGAAACCCGGATAAAACGTGTAATGCAAAGGGATGGCTTGGCCCGCGATGAGATTGAAAAACGTAATGCCCAACAGTTCTCCGAAGAAAAAAAGGCGAAACTGGCTGATTATCTGATTAACAACGATGGGTCACAATTAGTAATCCCGCAGGTTTTGAAGTTGCATGAGGTTTTTTTGTCATTAGCTCATTGAATTAGATTGTTAATTTTATAAGCAACACCTTAAAAAAATTTGTCATTGCGAGGAGGAACGACGAAGCAATCTCGTCGCCATGCATCTACGTTAACATACGGTGCCCAGATTACCCTCCGCGTTACGCCTATCTCACAAAAATGAGTTTAGTGGTTCAATGACCGATAATATAAAATGAACATAAAAGAAGATTTCGTTTCCTTCGATTCCAACGGCTTATACTGTAAATACGGTGACTTTTATATCGACCCTGTACAACCTGTAAAAACGGCCGTTATCTCCCATGCCCACGCTGACCATGCCATCAGCGGAAATAACACAATTTATTGCACGGAAGCCACCATTGCTTTTATGCAATTGCGGTATGGTAAAAATACAGGCAGGGTTTTAAATACAGTTCCATATAATGTATCGTTTACAATAAACGATATAAATATTACGCTTATACCCGCAGGACATATGCTTGGCTCCGCAATGATATTAATGGAATATGATGATGTAAAATACCTGTACACCGGCGATTATAAGCTGCAACCCGATGCAACCTGCGAACCTATCGAATGGGTAACCGCAGATGTATTGATAACTGAAAGCACTTTTGCCGATCCTGCGGTCTTACATCCTGACCCTGTTGAAGAAATAAAAAAGCTTAATGATATTAAAATCAATATACTGCTTGGCGCTTATGGCCTGGGTAAAAGCCAGCGCTTAATAAACCTTATTAACCAATACGTACCACAAAAAAAGATACTAATACATCATCGCATTATGCCTATTAATGCCATTTACGAGAAAATGGGATTTCCGCCCGGTAAATGCCAGATATATGGCCGCAAGCTGATGAAAAACCAGGAAGAATATGTTTATATCGTTCCGCCTTTTACTTTTGATAGTTATATAAATGCCAAAGGTGTAAAGCGTTTATTTGCCTCGGGGTGGAAAAACTTACAGGTGAATAAACAGGATACACTTTTTATTTCGGATCATGTGGACTGGAATGACATTTTGCAAACCATAAAAAACGTGCAACCAAAACAAATATGGACGTTGCATGGCAATGGAATGCATTTAAAAAAGTATTTTGGTGATGATATTTTTGTAAAATTGTTGAACTGATGCTGCGGGAGAATATCGACTATTACATAAATGAGGACGGTAATTTTGTTTTCACAAAAGCCTACCACCTGGAACGCGGGACTTGCTGTAAAAATAAATGCCTGCATTGCCCCTGGAATTATGGGAAGCCAAAGGATAAAGGCATTTCAAATCCAAATCAGCAGGGCATTCGTAAAGAAGAGCGCTAAACGATAAGCATGATAATTGTTGCTGAAAAATCAAAATCCCAAATCGAAAGTTCGAATTCCGAAATAAATAAAGATATTTGAGTTTTAGGGAAATACAGATCATGCGGATAGACGAGGAAATACAAAGCAGTAAATTTGAAGATAATTACCATAAACTGGTTATCAACATAGCCTACACCGATGGCTGGCTGGGCAATTTGTTCCGTTGCAAATTCGAAAAACATAACATTACGCAGCAACAATTTAACATATTAAGAATATTACGGGGCCAGTACCCAAACCCCGCCACCATAAATTTGCTAAAGGAGCGGATGGTAGACAAAATGTCGGACGCCTCCCGCATCGTTGATCGCCTGGTTCAAAAAGGTTTTGTTTCGCGTTGCACCAATAATAAGGACAGAAGGGCGGTTGATATCCGCATAAGCGAAACCGGCCTTGATATTTTAAGTAAAATGGATGGCGAATTCAGGGCCAAAGATTTTTTGCAAAAAAAACCTTACCGAAGAAGAAGCAGGGAAATTGAGCGAGTTGCTGGATAAGATGAGAGGATGATTTGATTTACGATTTTAGATTTACGAATTACGATTTTTTTATTTCGGATTTCGGAATTTCGATATCGGATTGAGGGTTACGGATTCAATTTTGGATTTATTTTTGGATATCTAAGAAAAAGTCTCCCCAACCGGGGGAGATTTAGAGGGGGCTGATTGCAATTTTATAAACACCAGGCTGAACATCCATCCCACAAACGCCCCGTAAAGCGCCCCGCAAAAAACATCAATTGGGAAATGGACGCCAACATATACCTGGGCAAAGCTGATTGTACCGGCCCATAGTATTGCCCAAAGCCATATCCAGCGCCATTTTTTACGGAATACCATGATCAGGAAAAACGCCATCGCAAAATGGTCGGTAGCATGGGTGGATGGGAAACTATAACCTGTGCCGCAATTTATACGGGCAATATCCGTTTTTGAGACAACTGGGTCGTTGCACGGGCGGTAGCGTTTAACCAAAGGCTTTACAATGCTTGCGCTTGTAAAATCAGCAAACCCGGCGGATAATGCAAGCAGTACGATAATAATGATACCTTGTTTTTTATATTTCCAAACGCAAAAGCCAATGATGAACAGGTAAAGCGGTATCCAGTTTTTTGCGTTACGTAAATAAGGCATTACCAGGTCAAAAAACGGATTCGCCAGGTCGTGGTTTATAAAATAAAATAAATGCCGGTCGAGTTGTAAAAGTTGGTCTGGCATTAACTTGCGGATAGAGTGATAAAAACAAGAACAAATATAATACGGAACCCCAATTATTTTTGAATAAAAAAAACGCTTTAAGAAAATAGCGCTAATTTTATTAAATTATAAACATTAATATGAACAAATTTATTGTACTGCTTGTACTTTTGATTTCAAATGCAGCTTGTGCGCAGGAATCTAACAATGATAAACAATTATGGGCATCATCCATACTTAACCAGAAAGCACCTGAGCTGGTGGTAGAAAAATGGATCAGCAAAGCACCAGAAACTGAAGGTAAATTTATTTTGATTGATTTTTGGGCAACCTGGTGTGCCCCATGCAGAGAATTTATTCCCACATTAAACAGTTTTCAACAACAATATGGGGATCAGCTAACCGTTATTGGCCTCTCTGATGAACCCGAGCAGACAATAGAAGCATTTACAGGTCCAAAAATTACCTATTCTGAAGCAATTGATACGAAGAGAACTTTAAATAATGCGTTAAAGATCAAAGCAATACCTCATGTGATCCTGATCAATCCAAAAGGTATCGTAATTTGGGAAGGATACCCTTTATTGGAAGGACATAAGCTGACGGATGATGTACTGAAAGCATTATTGAGCAAATACAAGTCCTGAACTTACAATAGATTTATCCCTTGCTTCCGCTATTTTTTTTACTTTTGCGTCACAAAACGTTTACACTTTGACATTAATAAAATCGATTTCGGGAATACGGGGTACTATTGGCGGTACAGTTGGCGAGGGCTTAACACCATTGGATATTGTTAAGTTTACTTCGGCATACGGTACCTGGGCGGTTAACAAAACAGGGATAAAAAAAATTATACTGGGGCGTGATGCCCGTATATCAGGTAGTATGGTAAACAGCCTGGTTATAGGTACGTTACAAGGCCTGGGCATCGGTGTGATGGATTTGGGCCTATCAACCACACCAACGGTTGAAGTGGCCGTGCCTGCCGAAAAAGCTGCCGGTGGTATCATCCTTACCGCCAGCCATAACCCGAAACAATGGAATGCGCTTAAATTATTAAATGCCGACGGCGAATTTATCAGTGATGCCGAAGGCAAAGAAGTACTTGAAATTGCTGAAAAAAGCGATTTTAAATATGCCGATGTAAACGATCTGGGCAAAGTAAGCACCGATGAAAATTATTTGCAAAAGCATATAGATATGATACTGGCGTTGCCTTTGGTGGATAAGGATTCAATTGCAAAAGCTGATTTTAAAATAGCTATCGACTGTGTTAATTCAACAGGGGGGATATTTGTGCCAGCTTTATTGAAGGCACTGGGCGTAAAAACCATATATGAACTATTTTGCGAGCCTGATGGGAATTTCCCGCATAACCCGGAACCGTTGCCAGAAAACCTTACGGCGCTTTCAAAGGAAGTATTAAACAAACGCGCTGACCTGGGCATAGCCGTAGACCCTGATGTTGACCGCCTGTGCTTTGTATGCGAAGACGGCAACATGTTTGGCGAAGAATATACGCTGGTAGCTGTTGCCGATTATGTTCTGCAAAATAAAAAAGGCAATACAGTATCAAACTTATCATCAACCCGTGCCCTGCGCGATGTTACCGAAAAAGCAGGCGGCGAATACCACGCTGCGGCAGTAGGAGAGGTGAACGTGGTAAATAAGATGAAGGAAGTGAAAGCAGTAATAGGCGGCGAAGGCAATGGTGGAGTAATTTATCCCGAACTGCACTATGGTCGCGATGCTTTAGTGGGCATAGCTTTGTTTTTAACCCATCTGGCAAAATTTGGCAAGCCGGTTTCAATTTTAAGAAGCTCGTATCCGGGTTACCATATTTCGAAGAACAAAATAACCTTAACGCCCGAGATGGATATTGACGCTTTATTACTTAAGGTTGAAGAAAAATACAAAAAACAGCCCTACACCACAATCGACGGCTTAAAAATAGAATTTGACAAAGAATGGGTACATTTGCGCCGGTCGAATACCGAACCAATAATTCGTATTTACTCTGAAGGAAATTCAGAAACTGTTGCAAATAATTTAGCCAATAAAATAATTGCAGATATAAAAGAGATATTACAAGTAAAATAATTATTGAATTAATGAATTATCGAATTATTGAATCAGCCGCTATTTAACCTTGGTATCAATTCAAAAAAACGCTAACTCAACAATTTGCTAATTCAATAATTCAATAATTCAGTAACTCAATAATTCAATAATTCAATAATTCAATAATTAAAACATGCGTGTTTATTTTGATAATGCTGCCACCACGCCGCTCGATCCCGAAGTACTGAAACAGATGTACTCGGTTATGGAAAATAATTACGGTAACCCGTCATCAATTCACGGCCATGGGCGCGAGTCAAGAGCGCTGATAGAAAAGGCGCGTAAAACGGTGGCTAATTTGTTACATACTTCGCCCGCCGAAATATTTTTTACCAGCGGAGGTACCGAGGCCGATAATACCGCGATACGCTGCGGTATCGTTGATAACCAGCTAAAACATGCCATTACCAGCCGTTTAGAGCACCACGCAGTTATACACACGCTCGAGGCCATGCAAAAAGCTGGCATTATTAACTTAAGTTTTGTTGATACAGATACAAAAGGTAATATCGATTATGGGCATTTAGAAACGCTGTTACAAAATAACGACCGCAGCTTTGTATCGTTGATGCATGCCAATAATGAAATAGGTACTTTAACCGATATTGCCCTTGTTGGCGATCTTTGCGAGAAGTATAATGCCATTTTTCATAGCGACACCGTGCAAACCATGGGGCATTATGCGCACGACCTCAGCAAACTGAAAATACATTTTATGGTATGTGCGGCGCATAAGCTGCATGGCCCCAAAGGCGTTGGTTTTTTACACGTAAATCACAAGCTTAAAATAAAACCATTGATATACGGCGGATCGCAGGAGCGTAATATGCGCGGCGGCACCGAAAATCTTTACGGCATTGTTGGCCTGGCAAAAGCCCTTGATATTGCCTACACTGAAATGGAACAGCACCAGCAACATATACAAGGGTTAAAAACCTATATGCTAAACCAACTGGTTGAAAAAATACCCGGCATCAGCTTTAACGGCGAAACAGATGCTGATAAAAGTTTATACACTGTATTAAATGTGTCCTTCCCAGATATGGAAATGGCTGATATGCTATTGTTCAATCTTGATATAGCAGGCATCTCTGCCTCGGGTGGCAGCGCATGCAGTTCGGGCACTGATATAGGCTCGCATGTACTCACTGCCATCGGCGCAAGCCCGTCAAGGCCATCGGTACGGTTTTCCTTTTCAAAATACAATACAAAAGAGGAAGTGGACTATACGGTAGCCAAAGTGCGCGATTTGTGTATGGTAAACGCTTAAGGTCAGTTTGCAGTTTTTAGTAGGCAGTTTGCAGGCCGTGACGCAAAACTATCAGGCTAACGAAAATACTTTTTTCTTCCTTCTTTTTCGCTTGCGAAAGAGCGGGACGTCAAGCGAAGCGATGACAGGGTGAGTAAATTATACGAGCGGCATTGCCACAATGCAAACTCACACGGCTCCTTAATTTTCCTTACCATTTATTTATTTCTCATCCTAATTAAGTATTTTGGCATAGATATTGGTTTGTTTTAATTATAAATTAATAAACCTATGAAAGCTAAGAGTCAAAAAACCGGGAAAAATGAGGAACGCCCTTCAAAGGGCCGTCCAAACGAAATACCTGAAAAAAGAGAATCGGAACAGGAAAGGTCTGGTTATCCACACGAAATTGAACGCCAGGAACAGCAAGGCGGCGGCAATGCTTCATATAGTGAACAAATAGATGTTACGCCACCAAAACCCCACGAATTTCCTTCAGTGGGCAATAATACCAAGGCTGATTTTGTAAGCAAACCTTATGGCCGCACTACCGGCCGTATGATCAGCAGCGACCCTGGAACAGAAAGCATATAGTTTTCTTTGATCATCAAAAATATTAGAATTACGGGCTGGGATGAAAGGGTGGACACCAGTTTATATATCCTTTTTCCTGGCTCGTGATTTTTAATTACCTAAATTTTAAATACGGAATTATATAAAAGAAGTGTCCGTTAAAGGATGTCACTTCAAACAAAATAGGCTACCCTAAAAAAGCAGCCTATTCTGTTTTATATAAGGATTATCGTAACTAATCTCCAGTCCCTAATCTCTAACCCTAATTCTGCATCATCTTCAAGAATGAAGATAATCTTTCCTTCATTTCCCTACGGTCGACTATAAAATCAAGGAAACCGTGTTCCTGCACAAATTCCGCAGTTTGAAAACCTTTCGGGAGGTCTTTTTTAATGGTTTCTTTTATCACCCTTGGGCCGGCAAAGCCTATTAATGAACCAGGTTCAGCAATATTAATATCGCCAAGCATAGCATATGATGCTGTTACGCCGCCGGTAGTTGGATCGGTAAGCAATGATATGAACGGAATTTTTGCTTGCGACAATAACGCAAGTTTGGCTGATGTTTTTGCCATTTGCATTAATGAAAAAGCCGCTTCCATCATCCTTGCACCGCCCGATTTTGAGATCATTAAAAATGGCGTTTTATGCTCAATACAATAATCAATAGAGCGCGCTATTTTTTCACCAACAACCGAACCCATTGAACCGCCAATGAAGTTAAAATCCATACAGGCAATAACAATATCCTGTCCGCCAATTTTCCCATAACCCGACCGTATAGCATCTTTCAGCCCGGTTTTCTTCATGGTTTCTTTAAGGCGGTCGGCATATTTTTTGGTGTCCTCAAAGTGCAATGGATCGCCCGAGCGCAGGTCGGGAAGTAGTTCAGTAAATTCGTTATTATCAAACAGCACCGAGAAATATTCTTTGGAGCCGATACGCATGTGATAGCCGCAGTAGTGGCAAACATATTGATTTTCAACCTGCTCGGAGTAGTGGAGCGGCTTTTTACATTCAGGGCATTTATTCCAGATCCCATCAGGGGTTTCCTTCTTTTCTTCCGTAGTCGTAATTATCCCTTTGATTTCCCTTTTAAACCAAGCCATATCGATATCTAAGTCTTTCAAATTGTTACAAAGAAACGAAATATTTTAGATATTAGTGATTGGAGGTTAGCGATTAGAGATTAGTTATATTGTTACCAAAGAAGAAATAATACTAAGGCGACGCAAGCCGGTAGTAATCAGCAGGTATCGATTCTTTAGCATTTATAAAAAACAAAAATTATGTGTGGTTTTGTTCCCTGTTTTTATGATAAATGCAAATAAATCAGGCTTAAACGAAAAACTCCAAAAAGTAACATTATTATTTTCGAAACGGGGAATTTAGCTAAATTCGCATTCTCTAAATAAAACCAAATGAGTTTAAAAGATTATAAAGGTGTCCTTCACGGAGACCAGGTGCAGGAGCTTTTCGAAGCTGCAAAAAAGCACCAGTTTGCTTTGCCTGCCGTAAATGTGATAGGCACAAATACCATAAACGCTGTTATGGAAACAGCGAAAGCGGTTAATTCGCCGGTAATTATACAATTATCAAACGGCGGTGCGCAGTTTTATGCAGGTAAATCGCTTGATAACAGCAAATTGCAGGCATGCATTTTAGGCGGCGTTTCTGCTGCTAAACATGTGCATTTACTGGCCGAGCATTATGGCATAGCTGTAATTTTGCATACCGACCATGCTGCTTTAAAGTTTTTACCATGGATAGATGGTTTGTTAGATCACGGCGAAAAATTCTTTGCTGAAACAGGAAAGCCGCTATTTTCATCGCATATGCTTGATCTTTCGGAAGAACCCTTGCATGAAAATATCGAAATATCAGCCAAGTACCTTGCCCGTATGGCCAAAATGGGGATGACTCTTGAAATAGAGCTCGGTGTTACCGGTGGCGAAGAAGACGGCGTTGACAACTCGGATGTTGACAGTTCACGTTTGTACACCCAGCCAGAAGATGTGGCTTATTCATACGAAGAACTTTCAAAAGTAAGCCCAAGGTTTACCGTTGCAGCTGCTTTTGGTAACGTGCACGGTGTTTACAAACCCGGCAATGTTAAATTGAAACCTGTAATTTTACATAACTCGCAGGAGTATGTGAAAAAACATTTTAACCTTACTGCCGAAAAACCTATCAACTTTGTGTTCCATGGCGGTTCAGGCTCAAGCCAGGAAGAAATAAGGGAAGCTATATCTTATGGCGCCATAAAAATGAATATCGATACCGATATGCAATGGGCATACTGGGAGGGCATAAAAGATTATTATAAATCAAAAGAAGGCTACCTGCAAAGCCAGATCGGTAACCCAGAGGGCGAAGATTCGCCAAACAAAAAATACTACGACCCACGTGTATGGTTACGCAAGGGCGAAGAAAATTTTGTTAAGCGCCTAAAAGTAGCTTTTGCCGATTTAAATTGTATTGACGTAAACGATAAATTGTAGTGAGAGCGGAAAGCACAAAGCTGAAAGCGAAAAGCCTTTTTTCAGCTTTGTGCTTTTAGCTTTCAGCTTTCTGCTTATAAAATGATTCAAGTAAATAAAGTAACCGATCCCGAATTGCTGGAAAAAGTATTTGCCATCCGCCGCGAGGTTTTTGTGGGCGAGCAAAACTGTCCGCCGGAGTTGGAGTGGGAATTTGAGGATGAATCCAACCATTTTTTAGCAAAAGTTGATAGCGACCCTGCCGGCGCTTCCCGCTGGCGCAAAACCGATAAAGGTTATAAACTGGAGCGTTTTGCCGTACTAAAAAAATTCCGTGGGATGGGAGTAGGGCAGGAGTTGGTAAAAGCTGTTTTAAATGACCTGCCAAAAGATGCGACCTATGTTTATATGCACGCCCAGCTACCAGCCATATCTTTATATGAGAAATTTAATTTCGAAAAGATTGGTGAAGAATTTGAAGAAGCAGGGATAAGGCATTATAAAATGGTGCTGAGGTGATTTTGGATTTTGGAAGTTCTCTAAATCTATGTCATTTCGACGAGGAACGAGGAGAAAACTTTTCGACAATGCATTTCAGTTTTGCATATTAGTGCGCATGCTATAGCTTTCTTGCTATTCACTCCAAATGATACGATTTTTATTATTCATTTACGTCATCATTCATAAATTTCCATTCAGGGTTTAAAGTGGCTATTAGCGCATCTTTCTTTTCCCTTCGCCACTTTTTTATTTCTTTTTCTCTCGCAATAGCTTGATTTATATCCGTAAAATGCTCGTAATAAATTAAATTGTAACAATAAAACTTTCCTGCAAAAGTGTTTTTGTTACCCTTGTTTTCAAAGTGTTCATATAATCTTCTTGCTAAATCATTTGTAACACCGGTATATAATACAGTTCTTGTAGGATTCGTCGTGATATAAACGTAAAAATTATAGTTCCACATAATATGGCTGCTTGATTGTTGCTTCGAAAAGTTTTCTCCTCGTTCCTCGTCGAAATGACATGGATTTTTTAATCAACCAAATATCCTAACCGAAAAATCCATCGCTTCCCTTAATTTATCATAATCAAGACCCAGGGCCTCGCTTTGCGATTGTAGGTAGCTGATAAGGTTTTCGGTGGCGATGTTGCCTGTAAGCTCGTCTGCGGCCATGGGGCAGCCGCCGTAGCCTTTCAATGCAGTGTCAAAACGTTTGCAGCCACTTTGATAGGCGGCTTCAATTTTATTGTGCCAGGCATCAGGGGTTGCATGTAAGTGTATGCCAAATTCAGTTTTTGGGAATTGGCCGCAAAGTAAAGGATAAATGCTTTTGATCTGATCCGCAGTGGCAACGCCTATGGTATCGGCAAGGGCAATTATTTTAACACCTTCATTTACCAGTTGTCCTGTCCAGTGCTGCACCAGTTCAACGTTCCACTCATCCCCGTAAGGATTGCCAAAACCCATAGACAGGTAAACCAATAATTGCTGGTTATTGTGGTTGCATAACTCATTTATCCTTTTTACAGTATCAAATGCTTCATCAATTCCCGAATTTGTATTACGCAGCTGAAAAGTTTCAGATATTGAAAATGGATAACCAAGATAAGTAATTTCCGGGTGTTTTACGGCTTCCTCTGCCCCACGGTAATTAGCAACAATAGCCAATAGCTTTGAAGAGGTAGCGCTCAAGTCAAGTTTGGCTAATACCTCCGTAGTATCCCGTAACTGCGGGATCGCCTTGGCCGAAACAAAGCTGCCAAAATCAATAGTATCAAAACCGACTTGCAGCAGCAAATTAATGTAGGTGGCTTTTAATTCAGTTGGAATAAATTGATGGATCCCCTGCATAGCATCGCGGGGACATTCGGTTATTTTTATTGATGACGCGGCCATATTTATAAAATAAGATGCGGAATAAACCGGCTCAAATTATCAGTGATCAACCCATTTGATTCCCTGATCCCGATCCCGGCGGGTTCCTGTCCAACCACCCAACTGCCAATCACCGGGAAGTTGCCATTAAATTCTGGCAATTTACAAAACTCCTGGTAAATAAAGCCTTCTTCGCCATAGCTCCCATCCGAACCTGCAATTATATTTTCATTTTCAACTATGGTAATATTAGCGCCTTCGCGGGAAAGCAAAGGTTTTTTAACATAATCTTTTAAGTTGCTGCGGGTAAAGTACGCAGGCAGCAAATTTTTATGATACGGGAATAATTGCCATAAAATAGGCAATATAGCCTTGTTGCTCAATACCATTTTCCACGATGGCTCTATCCAGTTTGCCTTGAGGGTATCAATCGGCAGATTTTTTCCGAAGGACTCGTTTACCATCCACTCGTATGGATACAGCTTAAATATATTGCGGATCGGCTGTTTATCCAGGTCAACAAAAAACTGGTTATTGTTATCCCAGCCAATATCATTAATGTAAATAAATGCTGTATCTAAACCGCCCTGCATGGCGCAATCCTGCAGATAGGCGGTGGTTGTAAAGTCCTCCAGCACATCTTTTACACAGGTGAAGTATAACTTATCGGCGTATAAATAATCCTTCAAATATTTCCAGTAGGCAATCAGCTTTTCATGAAGCGAATTAAACTGATCCTTAGGTTCATCAAAATCTTTCAGCCAAAACCACTGAATAATGGATGCTTCAAATACCGAAGTAGGGGTATCTGCATTAAATTCAAGCAGTTTGGGTTCTTTTATGCCATCATAACAGAGGTCAAAACGCCCGTAAATTGCCGGGGCATCATTATTCCAGGTATCAATGATATGTGGCACAATAAATTCAGGTATTTTAAACTGTGCAAACAGGTTTTTATCGATAACATATTGCACCGCCTGCAGGCACATCTCCCAAAGATCGGAGGTTACTCCTTCAAGTTTTTCGATCTCGGGCAGGGTAAAGGCATAGTAGGCGGATTCATCCCAATAGGGAACATCGGCCGTATGAAAGCCAAAACCTAAAGCCTCAACGGTTTGCTGCCAGTTGTTGCGTGGAGCAATAGATATTCGCTGCATGTATTATGATGAAGATGAAACGTGAAAGCCTTCTGATCCTCCAAAGCCGCCGCGGCTGATACTTTCTTCAGAAGAATGTACGCCTGCATTTGAATAACCCTGTCGATAGTAAGTACCGGCATAATACGTGCCATAGGGCCTGAAAACGTAATAACCATGGTACCCCGCCGTAGCTGGTGTATAGCCGCCTGTTGTATCAGTACGTAAAAATAAGCGGTTGCGTTCGTGTGGGCGGTTACACCCCAATAAGCCGGCAACCAAAACAAGCGAAATAGCGTTTGATTTTTTCATGCCCGGCTTATTTTACAGTAACAAAAAATTCATAATCTTTTTTTACCGTTACGTTCTGCGTATCGCCGTTATCGTTTTCACCTTCAGTGGTAAATTCGTCCAACGATGGAACGGTATCTTTTTTATCAAATTCGCGTACGATGACGCCTTTGCGCCAAACCTTATAATGGGTTGTTAACAAATCCTTTGCCGAATCGATATGCGCGGTACTTAACGATACCTCGATACTGCCATTTCGGTCCACTTGTTTAGCCTGGTCATCGTTGCTGCCATCGCAGGCGCTTAAAAAAAGTATAACTACAAATGCAAAAGGTAAAAATAGTTTCATACGTGTAAATAGGTTGTAAAATGGTTTGACGGTGCCTTAAATAATTTGTTACTAATTATAAGGATAATTGTGGCTAATATAATTGTTATCAACCAAACGTGGCGGTGCCTGGCGTTAATATAGTATGATCAAATTAATTTAATTTAATTTAATAGCCACTGATTAGTGGGTAAATATTTAAAGAAAAAAGTGCAGCTTTTTTGTATATGATATGCTGTCAGTTATCTTTTGGCATATGCCCGTTTTGTGTAACCCCGCCTTTCACAAATCGCCTGATAATTAGGCGCGCCCCTCCATTATAGGTAAGATAGCTTAAGCTCCAGTTAATAAATACGATGATCTTATTCCTGAAGCCAAGGAGTGAAACCAGGTGTACGAACATCCATATCAACCACGCAAAAAATCCCTGGAATTTTAGTTTGCCAAGGTCGGCAACAGCTTTATTGCGGCCTATAGTGGCTAACGAGCCTTTATCGAAATATTTGAATGGCGCGGTTGGCTCGCTGTTTATTATTTGCACAATGGTTTTGGCTACATGGTTGCCCATTTGAATAGCAACTTGCGCTACTCCCGGATGCCCTTTTGGCGTTTCATCAGTTATCATTGCTGCAACATCGCCAATGGCAAAAATATTTGAAAACCCGACTACCCGGCAAACGCTGTCCACCCTTATCCGGTTGCCCCGTTCAACAATATTTTTCGATATCCCGTGAGGAATAACACCCATTACGCCTGCCGACCAGATTACATTTTTAGTAGGTATGGTTTTCCCATCGCCTAATTTTATCTCATTGCCGTCATAGCTTTCCACTTTTGTATTCACCAGTACTTCAACCCCCATTTTGGTTAAAAATTCCCTGGCGCCTTTTGAGGCCTGTTCAGACATCGACCCCAGCACCCTTGGCTGAAACTCAACGAGGTATACTTTCATATGGTCTTTATGCAGTTCGGGATAGTCCTTATCAAGTATATGATTGCGCAGCTCGGCCAATGCACCTGATAGCTCGACCCCAGTAGGTCCGGCGCCAACCAGTACAAAGTTTAGGTAAGGCGCGCGTTCTTCCTTTGTATTTAATAGCACAGCTTCTTCAATATTCTGCAATATCAGAGATCGCAGGTTAAGTGCCTCGGGTATCGACTTCATCGGCATGGAAAATCTCTCAATATCCTTATCACCGAAAAAATTGGTGGTCGAACCAGTGGCAAGCACCAGGTAATCATAAGCGATCTCACCTATGGTTGTATCAATGGTGTTTTTTTCGGGATTTACTTTGGTTACCTCAGCATTACGGAACCTGAAGTTTTTCTGGCCTGCGAAATTCTTTCTTAATGAAAACGCGATAGAATCTGCCTCAAGGCTACCTATGGCCACCTGGTAGAGTAAAGGCTGAAATGTATGATAATTGTGCTTATCGACCATTAATATCTCAACAGGCATATCTTTAAGCTTGCGCGCAACCTGTAGTCCACCAAAGCCGCCGCCGATGATTACTACCTTTGGAAATTTTGATTTATCTTTTAACTCCATGCTGCTGTGATTATATGAATACGCAGTGACTTGTTTAAAGCGCAATTTTCATTATAATTTGCCAATTACAAACATATTTTACTATAAAATATGTGGACGTATTGAAACATCTTTCAACCTGGCAACAATATCCTTGCCATTCCAATTAAATAAGTGACCAATGTCATTCTTTACCATAATCACCATCATTAATACCAAGCCCTGGTACCTATAGTTTTGTAATACATTAAAAACCAAAAAATTATTATGGAAAATTTAGTTTCGGAGAGGGTAACAAAAGTAATTGTACCAGGTAATGCGGTAAATGGCACCATTGCCAAAAATAAAACTATGAAAGCATTGGTTTATCACGGGGCTGGCAAAAAAGCATGGGAGGATAAACCCAAACCAACAATTATAAAGCCAACGGACGCTGTAGTAAAGATATTGAAGACAACAATATGCGGAACCGACCTGCATATTATGAAAGGCGACCTTCCTGAAGTTGCCGATGGCAGAATTATTGGTCATGAAGGCGTTGGTATCATCGAAGAGGTTGGAAGCGCTGTAAGCAATTTTAAAGTAGGCGACCACGTGATTATATCCTGCGTTACTTCATGCGGCAAGTGCGAATATTGTAAAAAGGGAATGTACTCGCATTGCGCTGATGGGGGATGGATATTGGGTTATATGATAGACGGTACGCAGGCTGAATATGTGAGGATACCGCATGCCGATAACAGCCTTTATCCTATTCCGGCAGGCTCGGATGAAGAAGCGCTGGTGATGCTGAGCGATATTTTACCTACAGGCTTTGAATGCGGCGTTTTAAATGGCCAGGTAAAGCCCGGCGATATTGTAGCTATTGTTGGCTCAGGGCCGATAGGGATTGCAGCGCTACTGACAGCTCAATTTTATACCCCGGCTGAAATTATTATGATAGACCAGGATGAAAACCGCCTGAATATGGCAAAAACTTTCGGTGCAACACATAGCATCAATGGCGCGCACGAAAATGTGGTTGAAAAAATAAAGAGCCTGACAAATGGCAGGGGAGTTGATGTGGCGATTGAAGCTGTTGGCGTACCTGCAACATTTGAATTGTGCCAGGAAATTATTGCCCCGGGTGGCCATATTGCCAACATAGGCGTTCACGGAAAAAGTGTTACCCTTCACCTGGAAACGCTGTGGTCAAAAAATATAACCATCACAACCCGGCTTGTTGATACGGTTACTACACCGCTGTTGTTAAAAACAGTTCAATCGAAAAAAATAGAGCCAAAAAGGTTGATCACCCATCACTTTAAACTGGATCAGATTATGGAGGCCTATGAGACCTTTGGTAATGCGGCGAAAGAAAAAGCTTTAAAAGTAATACTGGAAAGTTAGGTTAGTCCATGGTCGATAATCCAAAGACCATAATAAAAAGGATAGTGGTTTTTGTCCCTGTAGATACTGAGAGGCGTCTGCGGGGACAAATTTTACATACTCAGGTTCTATCTTAAAAAAATGAAAAAAATACTTATTTCAGGTTTAATAGCAAGCTGCATATTGTTTGTCGTCAGCTATGGCGGCTTGTTCCTGGCCATCAGGTTTTTTCCAAGGTTATTTATTGAATATAATGGCCCGCTATTTAATTCCGACGGCAGCAGGGACACTCTTTTTTACATGCACCCCTTTATAATCAGTTTCGCCCTATCATGGTTTTGGGACAGGTTTAAAGGATTGTTTAAAGGTGTATCCATTTTAAGGGGCCTGGAATTTGGGTTTGTGTATTCAATCATAGCGCTATTGCCAGTTATGTGGATATCGTTTAGCGCCCTGGATATCACTTTACCCATTGTGATAAGCTGGTTTTTGTATGGCCTGGTACAGGCCATCATAGCGGGAGTAGTGTTTGCCAAAGTTAATCCATGATAAAATCATACGGAGATGCGATACAAAAATATTTTGTGGATATACCTGCTGTTCGTTCCGCTAACCAGCTTTGTTTTGCCCGCCCAATTGAACCGGCAACCCGGCGCAAAAAGATGGGTGATCAATGAAAACAGCAGCCTGTGTGTTAACGGAACTACCAACATAAATAAATTTGCATGCGAGATTTTAGCCTATGGTAAAACGGATACGCTTACTGTAAGCAAAAGCAATAAGGAAATTGGTTTATCGGGAAGTATGGGCCTGGATGTGAAAAACTTTGATTGCCATAATTCCATCATGACGCACGACCTCCGGAAAACGTTGAAAGAGCCTCAATATCCCATGCTCCATATTCGTTTTTTGTCATTAAGCAAAATGCCGGAATTAAGCTCACGGCCCGAACTTATAACGGGCATGGTTGAAATTGAAATTGCCGGTGTAAGCAAACGATTTGAGGTTAATTACCAGATTACGCGCGACGATCAAAAACTGATCCACTTATTGGGCGCAAGAGATATTAATTTTTCTGATTTTAATCTTATCCCGCCCAGAAAGTTAGGCGGGATGATAAGAACTAATGATAAGCTCAGTGTCGATTTTCGTTTGAATATGAAGACTATTGATTGATACGTAGGTCATTGGCAGTCAGTGGTTTTAATGATGCAGGTCATTTTTTCAGGAGACCGTGATCATTTCATAAAATACCTTAAATATTCAATTTTATAGCATTAAAAATAATTCATGAAAACAATAATACCAGATCCACAACTCGATGATGAACTACAGGAACTATACATTTTGAGTAACCATTGGATATCGGACATTCATTTTGAAGAGGTGGAGATTGGGTTTTTAAAAAAGATGATCAATGATTATTTGATGCCGGGCTTAAAAAACGGTCAGTTAAATCAAATGGCCGATATTAATAAAACACTTACCCGGCAGGATGAAAACATTGCTGACCTGAAAACTAAAATAGCAGGACTTTTAAAATTTATCGGGGGCCTTATTAATGAGTCAAATGCAGAGATAAGGATCGAACTGGTAGAAAAATTCGCGGTGCTGGAAGCAGAAATGAGAACCCTGTTTAAATCTGTTAAACAGGTAAAAAAATTATTATTTTCTTTCACCGAAGCGGTAAGGAAAACTGAATGCAATGTTTTTACCGATCAAATTACTCAATCCCTTTACCTTTAAAAAAGACACTGGATTATGCCTGATATAAATTATATAACCGCCGACGAAGCAGTAAAATACATTAAACCTGGCGACAGGGTATTTATCCATGGCAGCGCGGCAACGCCGGTATGCCTGGTACACGCTTTGCAACAAAGGCACAACGAACTTTATAACGTTGAGCTGGTAAGTATCACCACGTTAGGTGATGTTAATTTTAATCAGCCCGAGCACCGGAAGTCATTTTATTTTAATTCGCTTTTTGTTTCTGCAGCTACACGGGCAGTTGTAAACAGCGAAAATGGCGACTATGTCCCTATATTTTTAAGCCAGATACCGCAGCTTTTCCGCAAAAATATACTACCGATTGATGTGGCCCTGATCCATGTTTCGCCACCCGATGCCCATGGCTTTTGTTCATTGGGCACCTCTGTCGATATTGCAAGAGCAGCGGTTGAAACGGCAAAATATGTGATCGCGCAGGTTAACCCATTAATGCCCCGTACGCATGGGGACGGTTTTATTCATGTCAAAAAAATTAATGCGCTGGTTTGGAACAAAGCCGAACTGCCTGAAGTGGATTACTCATTTGAGGTGAGCGATGCCGTTAAAAAAATAGGTTATAACGTCGCCTCGTTGGTTGAAGACGGGGCGACCTTACAGTTAGGTATCGGCAGCATACCCGACCAGGTTCTAAAAAACCTCACCGGGCATAAAAATTTAGGACTTCATTCGGAAATGTTTTCTGATGGGATCATCCCGCTTATTAAGAGCGGTGTGATAAATAACAGTCAAAAAAAATTAAATACCCGGCATTCGGTAACTGCCTTTATTACAGGCACCCGTAAATTATATGATTTTGTGAACGACAACCCGGCCATAAGGGTAATGGAGATAAATTATGTAAATGATACCAGCATTATCCGCCAAAACCCAAGGGCCACCGCCATAAACAGCGCAATAGAAATCGATCTTACCGGCCAGGTATGCTCTGATTCTATCGGCACATATCAATATTCCGGAATTGGCGGGCAAATGGATTTTATCCATGGCGCATCTTTATCTGAGGGCGGTAAGCCAATTATTGCCTTACCTTCTCAAACAAATAAAGGAATTAGCCGCATTGTCCCCTTTTTAAAAGAGGGGGCAGGCGTAGTTACCACGCGTGGGCATGTGCACTGGGTAGTTACTGAATATGGCATTGTTAATCTTTTTGGCATGAGCCTGAAACAAAGAGCAAAGGCGCTGATTGAAATTGCACATCCCGATCATCGGGAAATGCTTGAAAGCGCTTATTATGACAGATTTGAGAAAGCTTTAATTGTATGAACAGCATAAATCATTAAAATCATGAAAACCGTATTAGTATTGACTGATTTTTCAATCAGGGCAGATCATGCCGCGTATTACGCCTTAAAACTTGCGCAAAAAATCAAGGCTAATTTATTATTGGTTAATATATATCCGGGGCCATCTGTCGAGCCAATGTCTTCGCAGGTTGCCCTGCCATTTGGAAAATATGAAGCTTTCTCCGCAGAAAGCGCTAATGAACTCAATGAGTTAGCCGACCGCTTAAACAGGCTGATGGATAGCACTGCCAAAGAGGGCGACTTCAGTCCGGAAATTAAACAATGCAGCAAAGCGGGGCCTTTGGGTAATAATATCCATGCGATAACTTCAGGCCATAATGTATTGATGGCGGTAATCGGTATGCATAGCCCCGATGTTTCACCTTCATTTTTATTGACAGACCATGCTAATGAGGTTATTGAGAGGGCCAATTGCCCGGTTTTAGTGGTGCCTTACCAGGCATCGTTCAAGGGTTTTAAAAAGATTTCGTTTGCCACGGACCTTACCCACGGCGGCATGGATATACTACACTCCCTATATGGTTTGACAAAATATTTCGATTCGGAAATTTTAGTTACACATGTCTCTGATCAAAACTCGTTGGATATAGAAGAACAGCAGGTTATTGATCAGTTTTTTGACCAGGGGACTTACCCGATAAATTATCCAAAGTTATATTATAGGGCAATAAAAAGTAAAAGTATTACTGCTGGCCTCGATTGGTTGTCGGAACATACTGACATCGATCTACTGGTTTTGGTACACCGGAAGCGCAATTTTTTTCAAAAGATATTTGATGGCAGCATAACTCAAAAACTGGCGGACCATCTTACAAAACCCATGCTGGTTTTGCCATGCTCAAAAATGATAGAAGTTCTGCCTGTATTTTAGAGGAGGTAAAAGGCGAAAGGTAAAAGGTTTTTCGCTTTTCGCTCTTTTATCTCTTTCACTCACCAACCAAATTCAAGCTTCCTGATGTTTTTGTCGGTTAAATTAATATTTAGATCCTCATAGTGCGTTTCGCGATATTTCATCAACAGACCGTAGCTTTTCTCACCCTCATCAATAAGTTTGGCTATGTATTTCAATGCACCTGCTTTCGCATACTCCATTGCCTTGATAGGTGATAAGAATCCGTAGAACATAGAGGCCTTAGCAGGAAGTGTAAGGGCCGGGTACTGCCGTGAATGAACAGCGCATGCTGCCTTTATTTCCTGAAGCGTTGGCGCAAATGGTATAAGGTCATTACAAAAAACCTCGCTAACCGATGTTTCATTATGATACACCTTGTAAAATTTGAAAAAGGGTTTTCTATCATGGGTCAAATCCTGCTTGTTGGCAGAAAGTTTCCTAATAACTTTCTTTTTTTTAATCCCCTGTATTTGTAACAATGCGGCACCTCTTTTTTTGTTTTGCCGCCTGGATACTTCTGCTATCGTTTCCATATAATATTTATTAATGCTGTAAAATAATATGTATTAGTGTTGTAAAGCTGCGATGAATGGGACACATGAAAAATGACCCCTGTCATTTAAAAACCCAATACCCATCATCCGGATAGGTAATGCCCATCATTTCTTACCTGTGCCTCCCGCCCTACATTTGTTCAACATTAAAACATAACCAAAAATGAAAGCAAAAAATTTTATCAACCGGATTACAGTAAGCTCCATTATAATGGCAGTAATTATCGTTTTTTCAACAATCCCACAACTCGTAAAAGCACAAGTCAATTACAAATTAGCCGCTGGCCCGGACGTAAGTATCAAAGTACTGGGCTCATCCAATATACATGATTGGACTATGGCCGCGACCGGTATAGAGAGCCAGGGTGATTTTAAGTTTGAAGGGGGGCAGCTGCGTTCACTGCACTCTTTTAATTTATCTGTAGAAGTGAAAAGTTTGAAAAGTGAGCACAGTTCGATGGATAGCAGAACTTATAAGGCAATTAATGCCGATAAGTACCCTTCGGTATCTTACAAGCTTAGTTCGGCGGTGGTAACACTGGTGCAAAAAAACAAATACCTGATAAAGGCAACCGGCGACCTTACCATTTCGGGCGCAACTCAAACTGTTGTATTAAATGTAACAGCAGTTGTTAACCCCGACAATACCATCACTTGTACCGGTTCGCAAAAAATACAGTTAACTGATTACAAAATAGCGCCACCAACCTTTATGCTTGGCGCTATGAAAGTGTACAACGACCTTACCATACAATATAACCTGGTTTACAAAAGCAATCAGCTTTTAACAAAAAACAATTAATAAGAACATTATACCAACAAAAATTAATAAGTATAATCATGAAAAATAAAATTTTCACCATCCTTGGCTCAATAGTAATCGCAGGGCTAAGTTTAATGCCAGCAAAGGTAAAGGCACAAAACGGGACAATGCAATTTTATCGTCCTAACGATGAACGCGGTGTAAACGTATTTGAAACCTCAAAAATAGATACTGTTAAATTCACGGGGCTGAAAGTGAAAGTCGGCGGTAACTTCGAACTTACTTTCCAGGCCCTGGGCGAATCAAATACAGCGGTTCCATATATCCCTACCGGTTATACCAGCAGTGTCACTAAACTGCTCCCGCTTGCACACGCATTCCAGTTGCCTGAAGCCAACCTGGCAATTGATATTCAGTTAGCTGACGGTATCCGCATGAACCTTACAGAATACCTGGCATCAAGGCACCATGAAGACACCTGGGTAAAAGGTGGGTACATTCAATTTGATAAGTTGTTATTTCTTAACAGCGATATGGTTAATAATATCATGAAAAGGGTTACCATTACAATTGGCCAGTCTGACGTTGATTACGGCGATCAGCACTACAGGAGATCCGACGGTGGTAATACCATTTACAATCCTTTTATCGAAAACTATGTTATGGATGAGTTCGCTACAGAGCTTGGCGCCGAATTCTACTATAAAGATCCATCAGGTGTGTTTGCAATGGGTGGATTAACCAATGGCGAACTCGACGAAACCGTTAACGCAGCTACTAAAGTTGATGCGGAAACCGGCCTGCCAAATAAATACGATCCCGCTATCCTCGGTAAATTAGGTTACGACAAACAAGTAAACAAAGATTTCAGATTTAGGTTAACAGGCTCTTTCTACACACTCAACAGTGGTAACAGCAATACACTTATGAGCGGTGACCGTACCGGATCACATTATTTTGATGTAATGGAAAACCAGGCTGTAGCAAATGCCACTGTGCTTAGTGATGCAAATGATTATAGCCCATTTTCAGGAAGGGTAAACCCCGGCTTCAGCGAAGAGATACACACTTATATGGGCAACCTGTTCTTAAAATACCAGGGGCTTGAGTTTTTCGGCACTGTTGAAAACGCAAACGGCAGGGCTATTACAGAAACCACCAATCGTTGGGCTACTCAATATGCCGGCGACTTGATCTACCGTTTCCCACAAGGCAAAGAAGACTTTTGGCTGGGCGTACGTTACAATACCTTAGCTGCAAGGATGGCCGGTGGCGTTGGTGATATCACTGTTGACCGTACCGCAGGCTCATTCGGGTGGTTTTTAACACATAACATCATGATGAAGATAGAATATGTTGACCAGCAATATAATGGTTATCCATCTAACAACATTCTCAATGGCGGACAGTTCAAAGGCGTTTGTGCAGAAGCATCTATCGCATTTTAATTGTTGTTTTAGTAGTTCGTTAGTTGGCCCGTCGGTTCACGGGGTATGAACAAGGGCAATAAAACGAAGGCCGTTTCGCAAGTAATTGCGGGGCGGCTTTTTCCATTTTAAACCCATTTAAAAAAATATTTTTTTAAAAAAATAACGAACACCTTATTTAATTAAAAATTAAGTGGTTAGGGCCGAAGTGGGTGGCTTATCGCTCGTCATGTTGATTGTTTATGAAAGTTAAAGGCAATATCCTTTAAATTAATGCGTCTTAGTAAGTATAAAAGTGTTTTAAATAATTTAACCTATTTAAATCAACAATGTCAAAATATCACCTTAATGTTAATTTTAAGTTAAGTTTTGGTGCTTTTTCTTCGTAACCCCGGGAGGGAAATCTGCCCTCAGTCCATCGGGTTTTTTAATTAAGCCGGGCTATCTTATCTGCCGGGTGTCCAAAGCATATGAGTTAGTTATATGCCCTAAATACGCAGTGCTATAAATTTTAATATAAACTTTTAAAAATCAATTTAATGGAAACACAAACAATGAAAGCAACAAATTTAAAGCTCAAGGAGTTTTTTGTTCACCAGTTAAGGGATATTTATTGGGCCGAAAAAAAATTATTTAAAGCACTGCCTAAACTACAGGATGCAGCGACGACACCCGAGTTGAAAGACGCCTTTGGCCAAAACCGCCAGCAAACACAAACCCATGTTGAAAGGCTGGAGCAGGTATTTGGCATGGTTAACGAAAAAGCAGATGCCACCAAATGCCCTGCGATGGCCGGTATTGTAGAAGAGGGGGAGGAGATTATTGACGAAACTACTAAAGGCACCGCGCAACGCGATACTGGTCTTATCTTTACTGGTCAGAAAGCCGGGAATTATAAAATAGCGACCTACCGCGGCCTGGCCAACCTGGCTAAAAATATAGGCTACAATAATGCGGCAGATGTGTTAAGACAAACGCTGGCCGAAGACAAGGCCTCTGACGCAGTGTTGACCCAGATTGCCGAAAACAATGTGAATTACCAGTTGAATTAAAAATAAAATAAGAAAGCCACCTAATTTTATTTCTTAATTTAAACTGCAAAACCAGTATTCGTAAAGGATACTGGTTTTTTTGGATCATAACAAGATAACTTAGAGACCTTCAACAGAAAAGGCCGCCTCAAATTTTTCGAGGCGGCCTTTTTATATTTAGTTGCATGTAAACGTCAATCGAAAGAGGTAAATAACCCCTAATCTAATCAACCATTCACCCAATCAACTTATCGAAGATCTTTCTTACCAAAGTCGATAATTACCGGTGTTGCCACGCAGATGGATGAATAAGTACCGAAACATACCCCGATCAATAAAGCGAACGAGAAGCCACGGATAACATCACCACCGAAGATAAACAGTACCAATAATATTAACAATACGGTTAAAGCAGTAATAATGGTACGGCTTAAGGTGTTGTTGATGGCATTGTTAATAACCTCTTTAGGGTCATCGGTTTTTGCATGGTGCAGGTTAAGGAACTCGCGGATACGGTCGAATACCACCACGGTATCATTAATGGAGTAACCTATAACCGTCAATATCGCCGCAATAAACGATTGGTCAATATCCAGCGAGAATGGCAATACGTCCTTAAATATTGAGAAGAACGCCAACACCATCAACGCATCGTGCGCGGTAGCTACCATGGCGCCCAAACTAAACTGCCATTTGCGGAAACGTATAAAGATGTATGTTGAAATAATGATGATAGCAAAAATTACCGTCAGTATTGCCGACTTTTTAAGGCCATTGGCTATAGTTGGTTCAACTTTTTGATAACCCAGGATATTTTTGCTTGTAACATGTGTTGCGGGTTCGGTATTAAGCGCTTTAATTAACGCGTCCTTTACCCGCTGGTCTGTATTGTTTGCCCTGTCATCAATCAGGTATTTTGTAGTTACGCTGATATCGGTGCCGAAGGTCTTTATCTCGTTACCCGAGCCCAAATTTTTGTCAACTATTTTACGGACATCTTCAACACCGACGTTTTTATTGTCGAAACGTATGATATAAGTACGGCCGCCGACAAAATCAACCCCGTAGTTAAAGCCCTGGGTAGCCATAGATATTAAGCCGGCCAGGATAAATGTGCCTGAGAAAATGTAAAATTTAAACCTGTTTTTAACAAAGGCGTAATTGGCATTTTTAAAGGTATGTGAACTCCATGGGTTCGAGAATTTAATATCCCAGCCCTTACCGAGCATGTATTCAAATATCAGCCTTGATATCAGCAATGAACAGAATAACGAAGTAACGATACCGATCATTAATGTGATGGCAAACCCCTGTATAGTACCTGTACCAAATACATATAATATCAAACCTGTGAGGAAGGTACTTATGTTTGAATCGAGGATAGATGAAAGGGCATGTTTAAAGCCATCGTTGATAGATATACGCAGGGATTTACCCAGCGCCAGCTCTTCACGTACACGTTCATATATAAGTACGTTCGCATCCACCGATATACCGAACGTAAGCACTATACCCGCAACACCCGGCATTGTCAGTACAGCACCCAGGCTGGTTAAAATGCCCATCAGGAAGAAGATGTTGATGATAACGGCTACAACCGCTACAGTACCTGCACGGTTGTAATAAGCCACCATAAATATCAACACTACCAGCAAACCCACAAGGTTTGATAGCAGGCCTGCATGAATAGCCGCCTCGCCCAATGACGGGCCAACAACCGTTTCGGATACAATATGTGCTGGCGCCGGTAAGCGTCCAGCCTTTAATATGTTGGCCAAATCTTTTGCTTCATCGGTAGTAAAACTTCCGGAAATTGAAGAAACACCGCCGGGAATAGGGTTATCAACACGCGGCGCCGAATAAACATTATCATCCAGAACAATGGCTATGGATTGGTGGTTTTGAGGGTTTGCACAAGCTTCAGTTGTTACTTCGCCCCATTTTGCCGCGCCATCCGAATTCATTACCATGATCACTTCGGGACTGCCCTTTTGATCAACATCCTGGTGGGCGTCATTAACTACATCGCCCGAAAGCACAGGCCCGTTATCCGCGCCAACCAATTTTATAGCATATAGCTCGAATGTTTTTGTCTTAGCAATCGATTTTACACCCCAAAGAAATTTCATGCTTTGCGGTATAGTAGCCTTGATGTATGGGCTGCGCAGGTATTGGTTAACTTTAGCAGTATCTTTTACATCGGCGCGCCCAACAATAGGGCCTGGTTCCAATTGAGGCTGCGAAGTTTGGCTTTCCTGGTACATGCTTGGTTTCAGCAATGTGAACAGCGGGTACTGGTCGCTAAACTGCGATTTAGCTAAAGAGGTATCTTTTGCCCCATTTTTTTGAAGTTTACTTAATAAATTAGGGGCCACTTTTGCTGCCTTGCCAGTATCCTTCTTTGCAGTTAATGGGTTATTGCTTGTACCCAATGCAGTTGGTTTTGCATTGGCAAATGATTTTACTGTATCCTTTTTAGGGGCAGTTTTTGTTTTTGCAACAATTAAACTGTTTATATTTTGTAACAGCTGGTAAACCTGCCCATTATCATATGTTTGGTAAAACTCCAGTTTTGCAGTACCCGATAAAAGCTTGCGAATGCGCTCCGGCTCTTTTTGACCCGGAAGCTCAATTAAAATACGATCAGCACCAATTTTTTGTATGTTAGGATTGGTTACACCAAATTGGTCAATACGGGTATTTAAAATAATAAACGATTGGTTTACTGCAACGCTGGCCTGGTCTTTCAGGTAGGTCTCAACTTCGCTGTTGGTTGCATCAAATTTAAGATGATCCTGGTTATCCTTGGTCGAAAAGATAGAAGCTAACTTCCCGTTAGGGTTAAGCCTTTCGTATTCATTAACAAATAAGGTGATGAAATCAGTCTGGCTGGTTTTGGTTTGAGTTTGGGCGTTTACCAGCGCCTGGTTAAATACCACATCAGGGTTGTTGTTCGAAAGCTTTTTAACCAGCTCATTTAACGAGATCTGCATGGTAACGCTCATACCGCCCTCAAGGTCCAAACCAAGGGCAAGCTCGCGTTGCTTTACGTACTGATAGTCGTATTTTAATATCGGATACACCGGTTGTGTTGCGATAGAATCCAGGTAAGCTTTTACTTTTGTAGTATCACCTTTACCATAAGCATTCGCATTATCTTCAACTTTGTGGGCCACCCAAGTAAACGAAAGCTGGTATAAACATACAGCAGCCAGTATTATGGCGAAAAATTTTACTACCCCTTTACCTTGCATTGTGAATTAAAATATGTAATTAATTAGTTTATAAGCATTTTAAATAAGACGGCAAATCTAATAAAATTTCCTAAGCATGAAATTTTTAATTGAAAACAGTTTTTTGGTCAAAGGCCAAAGGTGAAAGGCTAATGGTTTTTTTGTAACTAATTGATTTTCAAACTCAATAATAAAAAGCGAGACCCTCTTTTCCCTTGTTTAATGTGAGACCGCTGACGTTTTTACCTTTCACCTTTCACCTTTCGCCTTTCACCTTGACTTTTTCCCACCCCTTTCTAAGGTGATAAAAGAATAAGACAAAAGATTTTTTTCATCGGGCAAATGGTCTTCGCGAAAAACTTCTTTCCATGCAGTTTTATCGATTTCAGGGAAAAAGCTATCGCCCTCAAATTTTTTATGGACGATGGTGAGATAGATACGATCAGTTAAAGGAAGCGATTGCCTGTAAATTTCGGCCCCGCCAACTATAAATACTTCCTGTTCATCCTTACATAAAGCCAAAGCTGCTTCAATGGAATTTACTACCTCGCACCCTTCTATAGTAATTGCCTGGCGGGTAATAATAATATTTCTGCGTCTCGGCAGCGGTTTACCAACCGATTCATAGGTTTTACGGCCCATTATAATGGTATGCCCGCTGGTAATTTCCTTAAAGTGTTTAAGGTCATTGGGCAGGTACCAAAGCAATTTATTGTCTTTGCCTATTACATGGTTTTCAGAAATGGCCACTACGTCGGTTACTATCATTTGTTTGTAGTTGTATTTAACTCAATCCAAAGCTTTATTTCGTCAAGTCTTATTGCCCCTTTACTGGCTTCAATAACCATTTGATATTTTTCATCCTTTGTTGCTTTAAGGCGGATTCCGTTTTTAGACAGGAGGAATTTCATGAGTATATATGCAATGCGTTTATTGCCATCCATAAAAGGGTGATTAATTATGAGGCTTTCAAACAGTGCGGCAGCTTTGTCAATAGCGGTTGGATATAGATCAACACCATCAAATGTGGCGAAGGGTCGATTTAATGCAGCTTCCAAAGAACCTAAATCCCTGATGCCTTTAATCCCGCCGAACTCATCAACCAATTCATCATGGATATGGACCGCAATCCTAACATCAATCATTGAGCAAGTTTTTCGAGCAGTTCCCTATCTTCAATAAAACTCTCTTTCATGAATTTCGCCAATTCTATATCGTCCGAAGAATGTTTTTGTAACTCCTTTACGTAATTTAAAAGATATGTCAATACATCTTCGGGTACTTCGTCCAGCACTTTTTGTATCTCCGTTTTTAATTGTATTGTTGTCATATTTCAAATTTACGATAAATATTTTATACCGCTACCGTTGCCTTAATATGCGGCCATGGATCATAACTTTCTAACGTAAAATCCTCAAATTTAAAGCCAAAAATATCTTTAACATCCGGGTTTATCTTCATGGTTGGCAAAGGCCGTGGCTCCCGGCTTAATTGCAGTGTAGCTTGCTCCAAATGGTTATTGTATAAGTGGGCATCGCCGAAGGTATGCACAAAGTCGCCATAATCGAGGTCGCAAACCTGGGCCATCATCATGGTTAAAAGTGCATATGATGCGATATTAAAAGGCACGCCCAAAAATATATCCGCGCTACGCTGATACAACTGGCATGACAACTTGCCTTTCTGTTCACCCTTCGATGCATTGGGTGGCTCTACATAAAATTGGAACAAACAATGGCAAGGAGGAAGCGCCATCCTGTTAACATCCGCTACATTCCATGCCGAAACCATCATGCGGCGCGAGTCGGGGTTGGTTTTTATTTGATTAACTACCTGGGCTATCTGGTCTATATGCCCGCCATCAGGTGTTGGCCACGAGCGCCATTGGTAGCCGTACACAGGGCCCAGGTTGCCATCAGCATCCGCCCATTCGTCCCAAATGCGTACGCCGCTATCTTTAAGGTATTTTATATTGGTATCGCCGCTTAAAAACCATATCAACTCATGAATGATGGATTTTAGGTGCAGCTTTTTAGTAGTCACCATCGGGAAACCGTCCTGCAAGTTAAACCGCATCTGGTAGCCAAACACGCTCAGGGTGCCCGTCCCGGTGCGGTCGTGCTTTTGTGCGCCGGTCTCCATTACATGGCTCATCAGGTCGAGATATTGTTTCATGTTGCTGGTTGATTAGGTTGATTGGGTTGGATCAGGTTGATTGAGTTACGTAACCTGCGGCTTAAAACCACTCACTTAATCAACTCAATCCAACTAAATCAACTAATAATAAATGCAAATAAAAATAATCTAATTTTGGTATCCTATGTTTGTGCAAAAATACAATGCTTGTTAATCATTTTATGATGGTGTTACGAAATGATTTATTGGAAACGACTGCCTGTGTGGAAACATAATAGCAGGGTGAAAAACTAAATCAACTATTCACTTAATCAACCCAATCAACCACTCACCAACCCCAATGATCATATTCCCAAACGCAAAAATTAATATCGGCCTTAATGTAATTGACCGCCGCGACGACGGCTACCATAACATCGAAACTATCTTTTATCCCTTAATAAACATAAAAGACGCCCTTGAAATTATTGAAGCCGATAAATTAAGTTTTGAATCATCCGGACTGGACATACCGGGCAGGGTAGAGGATAACCTCTGTATTAAAGGCTATCATTTACTAAAAAAAGATTTTGATTTGCCACCGGTAAAAATCCATTTGCATAAACATATACCCATTGGGGCAGGGCTTGGCGGCGGATCCGCAGATGCCGCATTTTTTATCCGCCTGCTTAACCAAAACTTTAACCTGGGATTAAAGGATGACCAAATGTTGGGCTACGCCCGGCAATTGGGCGCCGATTGTGCATTCTTCATCCAAAATAAGCCTGTATTCGCTTTTGATAAGGGTGATGAGTTTGAACCGGTAAAACTTGATTTGTCCAACTACAAAATAGTCCTGGTAATGCCGCCTGTGCATGTCTCAACAGCTGAAGCTTATGGCGGCGTAAAGCCAAGCCCAACAAAAACATCGTTAATGGAGTTGATTTATCGCCCGGTGGCGGAATGGAAAAATCATATCAAAAACGATTTTGAGCTATCCATCTTTAAAAACCATCCTGAAATAAGGGGTGTAAAGGCAGCCCTGTACGAAGCCGGTGCATTATATGCCAGCATGAGTGGGAGCGGGGCATCAGTTTTTGGCATATTCGATAAAACACCGGATTTGGAGGGATTGGCGCAGGGGAATGAAGTATTTTATTAATTTACGAATTACGATTTTAGATTTACGATTTATTAAGATTTCGGATTTATTGGGAATTGAGAATTTTGATTTCGGATTTGTTTCGAATTTCGGTGTGCTCACGTTATCTTTATACAAATGGAAAAAACCGTTGCACCTAAACGTTATAATTTAAAACTTCCGGTAAATCCTAACAAACCCAAAGTGCCGTCAATAAGATGTCCGGAATGCAAAAGTGACAATATAGAAATCAGGAGTCGGCGCAAGTATTTTTTAAGATCGGTTCCGTTTTTGGTTGTTATCCTGTTTTGCTGGTTGGTATTTAGCTTATTAAGAAATGAAAAGGACGTCGACAGGGTAATAATAATTGGAGTTTTAGGAGTCGTGGGTTTATCATGTTTATCGATCATCCCTGGCCTATATTTTTTTATAAAAGGCATATTGACAAAGGAAACGAGTCTGAGATGCAGGCATTGCAAAATTGTATTTTATTTCCCAAATCAAAACAATCCGAAATCGAACATCCGAAGTCCGAAATAACCAAATCGTAAATCTAAAACCGTAATTCGTAAACCCTCACACGCCCGCATCTTCGCTAACACCACGTCCAATGCCTTCGGCGCAATCCCGCTCGCCCCAGCCTTTTGCAATGGCCGCTAATAGACGGCCGTGGACAACAGATAAGCCGGGCATTGGAGTTCCGCTATCCTGCGACAGCTTAAATGCAAGAGAGACGTCCTTAAGGCCTAATTTTGCTTTGAAGCCAACCGGGCCATCATATTGCCCGGCAGCAATCAGCCTGCCGTAATTTTGATATACGGGTGCATTGAAAACTGTTGAGCCAAAAAATTCGGCTACCTTCAACCTGTCGAGCCCATTTTTTTCGGCAAGTGTAAATGCCTCGGCCATTATTTCTACTGAGGCGAAGAGCATAAAGTTGCCGGCAATTTTTACCACATTGGCGCCGCCTGCATCTTCGCCAAAATCAAATATCCCCTGGCTCAAACTTTCAAGTACAGGTTTCGCAATTTCTTTTGACTGCTGATCGCCCGATACGCATATCCATAATTTTTTTGCTGCTGCGGCTTCAGGCCTGCCAAACACCGGCGCCGCAAGGTAGCTACTGCCGGTATCCCGGTGATGTTTGGCAAGCAGTATAGATGTCTCAGGCAATACGGTGCTCATCGAAATATGGACACTGTTTTTAGGCAATGTTTTCAGGATGCCGTCTTCACCCAAAACCACTTCTTTTAACGCTCCGTCTTCCGATAGCATGGTGACAATTATGGCAACCCCATCAGCCGCTTCGGCAGGGGTTTTGCAGCTGGTTACTGACGCCTGATCAAGCTTATCAACTTTTGAAATTGTGCGGTTATAAACCTGCAGGTGGTAGCCCGCCCCGATCAAATTTTTGGCCATATTAATGCCCATATTCCCCAGGCCGATGAAGCCGATTTTTGTTTTCATAAATCCTCATTTTTGAGGCGAAAGATTTTTGGAGGCGAAAGGTTGATGTTCCTTTTACGTTTTATAATTCAACCTTCACCTTTTACCTTTCGCCTTTTACCTTTACCCTCAATTTATATATTCTTTATCCTCGTCGCTTAGTGTATTGGGTTCATTTTTGTCGCCATGGGTTTCTGTATAGTCGCCGCCCAGGCGTGGTATTCTTTTAGGACGGCCAACAAGGTAACCCAAAATAAAAGCGATTACTGCCACAACCATTAACAGTACAAGTTTAGACATATAGAAAGTGCCCCATAAAAAATCTAAATGATCCCGTCCGGTATTTTGCATCAGCAGCACAGTTAACAAAACTGTGATCAGGATAATGATAATTGTTTTAATGCGCATGATAACTTAGTTTAAGATTTAGTACAATATCCGTTTTTTAAATGTTTAATAAAAATCATTTAAAATTTTCGTGGAGTTTTTGGTTAGGGTAGAGGCCTGCTGCTTAAAAACCATCGCCGGAAATTTTCTATGTTTTGAAATCATCCCACGAAATTGCCAGGTGAATTATGGTTTTAAAATAGCGGCTCTATCTATCATAAACAAATCAATTGTCATGAGGCTACGCTCTGCCTTCGGCCCTATCTATTCAATTTAGCTTTTGAAGTTGCCGGGCCAACGTATTCTTGTTCGGCCCGCAAACTTATCCCGTCAGGAATGTAAATAATTTCTGCAAAATGAATTTCCGTATACAAATAATGAGAATACTTCAATTTCAATAATTGGGAAAAAATTACCTTCTGCTACACTTACCCTTGCAGTTTAATAAAAACGCCCTGTTGTGAACTAATACTTCATTTATTAATTGGTAAATAATTGATTTATAATTAAATAATATATAATAAATGATAGCGCGATAATCATATGCTAAAAAAATTAGTATTTTGTAATTTTTACATTTTAACTTATATAAACCATAGGTTTTAATAAAGCTGTTAAATATTTGATTATTAAATAAATAAATATTTTAATTAAACTTTACTCAAGGCCGATTTATGATGAGCATGGGAGGGGTTTTGCATAATAATCACCATTTTTTCACTTTTTTTAGTTTGCTGGTTTAATACACTTAGTCTTAATTAAAAATTTGCCCTGAATTGCGATAAAATTCGTGCGGGCATACATTTACGTGGCAGAAAATTATAATGGCTTAAACGGGCTTAAAATGAAAAATGGAGATGGTGTTTCTTATCCCCTACCGACGGTACAAGTAGAAAAATAAAGCAAATTGTGGCCAGTGATCAGCCTGACGGCGGAGTGTTAAGAATTGAAAAAGGAGATCGTGAACAGTTTCGTTACCGGTTTTTTAACCGATGAATATGCTTGCGGGTTACAGGGTATAACAGTATTGTTGACAAAATAATGGCTGCCCCTGCCCAAAAACCGGGCGTCATTTTATTAAGGTCGCCGAAGAAAAAGAAAGCGATAATGATGCCGTAAACCGGCTCAAGATTGGTGATCAGCGCTACCCTGAATGCAGAAAGTTCGCGCATAACATAAACGCCGCAAACATACGCAATCGAAGTGCAGATGGTGCCCAATAGCAATAAGTAGCCAATATCTGAAGGGCTTAAAAGAAGCGCCCTTGTAAAGCCATTGGTAAAAAGCATGTAAATGGTGATCCAGAAAAACGCCCCCGAAAGCTCATAAAATGCGATCACCGGGGCCTCGTGGTTCTTAACCAACTTCGAGTTTATAATGGCAAACAGGCTGGCAAGTATAGCGCTGATCAACCCGGCTATTATGCCCTTAGTGTATTGTGTTTCGAATTTGAATATTAAAATAATGCCCGTTATAATTAGGGCGCCTGCCAAAATTTCGAGTTTTGATATCCGGCTTTTATTGATCAAAGGTTCAAATATCGCAGTGAATAATGTGATGGACGAAAGGCAAACAAGGGTAACCGCAACGGTCGATAATTTGATTGAAGCGAAGAATAATATCCAATGTGTGCCCACCAAAGCGCCGTTAAAAACGAACTTAAAAAAGGACTTTTTTGTAACCTTAAAATTGGTTTTACTGATGATAAAATAAAGGAATAAAGACACCGAAGCAATGAGTACACGGTACCAAACCAGGCTTACCGCAGCTATGCTGATGAGCTTGCCGAGGGTGCCCGTAAAGCCCCATATCATAACAGTAAAATGCAGCAGCAGCAAGTTTTTATTTACGCTTGGCTTGGCAATTTCCTGGGCCATTATTTGGGTGCTTTTGAAAGTAAATATAAGCCAACTAAACCAAATAAACCATTGGGTAAACATACAGCTATCATTGGTGCGAGACTACCCTTTACTGCAAACACGAGGGCAAAACGCCCTACTATTATATAAGCAAAACAAAGAAAAATACCAACCCCAAGTGGTAGGCCGATGCCACCCCTTACCTTTCGCGATGATATGGATACGCCGATAAGCGTGAGTACAAATGACGACAACGGATAAATAAACCGCTGGTATTTTTCGTACTCCATTTCTTTTAATTGCCCCGTTCCCCTTATTTTTTCTTTTGTAATATCCCTGCTTAGGTCACTGGTCGACATCGCCGAATACACATTATCGTACACAATGAAGTCAGTAGGGCGCATATCCAAAGCTGTATCTATATGCTTGGCGGAGCCATCAACCCACTTTTCTTTTAAGCCATTTACATATTTTATATTGTAGTTTTTAATACTCCATATCCTTTTAAGCGAATCGTAAGAAATTGTGTTAGCCACTAATTTTTCTTTTAGCTGGTCACCGTCAAATTTTTCAAGCACAAACTGGTAGCCTGTATGAACTGTAGGATCATACGACTGAACAAATACATAGGTATTTTTATCCAGCTGTATATGTACCTCGCTTTTTGTAGGGTCGTCAGGATTGAATGAATGCGAATTTTCATAGCTTATTTTTAACCTGTTGGTAAAGGGGATAAGGTAGATATTGGCAAAAAACGAAACAATGAATATGAGCGTTGCGCATATAAAATAAGGCCTTAAAAAACGTTTAAAGCTTGCCTTGCCGCTTAATATGGGTACTATTTCAGTTTGGTTGGCCATCTTCGCCGTGAAGAAGATCACCGCCAGAAAATTGATAAGCGGCGATAATAAATTTATGTAAAACGGGATAAAACCGGCGTAATATTTAAAAGCTATTTCCTGTATGGTGGAGTGAGTTTTAAGGAAATTATCCAGGTGTTCTGATATATCAAACACTACCGTAACCACAACAAATATGCCGAGGGTAAATACAAACGTGCCCAGGTACTTTTTAATAATGTACCGGTCAATTACCTTTATATACCTGTATAAAAAAGCCTTCATTTATAGTCGTTGCCCTAAACGGTTTACCATAATATTTTTCCAGTTATAAAACTCCCCGGCTATAATTTTTTTACGTGCTTCGGTAACTAGCCACAAATAAAAATGCAGGTTGTGCAAAGTAGCTATCTGTGCGCCCAACATCTCGCCGGAATGTATTAAATGGCGCAAATAAGCTTTGGAATAAGCCGTATCAGCCAACAAGTCACTATCCGCCTCAATGGGCGAAAAGTCATTTTTCCACTTCTCGTTTTTGATATTGATGATTCCTTCTTTTGTGAAAAGCATTCCGTTACGGGCATTTCGTGTAGGCATTACGCAGTCAAACATATCAATTCCTAACGCAATATTTTCCAATATATTAACTGGTGTACCTACGCCCATTAAGTAACGCGGTTTTTGCTCCGGTAATATATTGCAAACAATTTCTGTCATGGCGTACATCTCTTCAGCAGGTTCGCCAACAGATAATCCGCCAATCGCATTCCCCTCACGCTCGTAAGATGCTATAACTTCAGCCGACCTTACCCGCAGGTCTTTATACACCGAGCCTTGTACAATAGGGAATAATGTTTGGCTATAACCATACTTAGGTTCGGTGATATCAAACCTTTCGCAGCAGCGTTTAAGCCAGCGGTGGGTCATTTCTATCGACTTTTTAGCATATTGGTATTCGCAGGGATAGGGCGTACACTCATCAAATGCCATAATGATATCTGCCCCTATAATGCGCTGTATATCCATCACGTTTTCGGGCGTGAAGAGGTGTTTCGACCCATCGATATGCGAGCGAAAAGTGACGCCATCTTCCTTAATCTTTCTTACTTCTGTCAGCGAGTAAACCTGGTAGCCGCCACTATCTGTTAATATGGGCCCATCCCAGCCATTAAAACGGTGCAGGCCACCTGCACCTGCTAACGTATCTAAACCTGGCCTTAAATATAAATGGTAGGTGTTGCCTAAAATAATTTGTGCGTGTATATCATTTTTAAGCTCGTGCTGGTGTACAGCCTTTACAGTACCTGCCGTACCGACAGGCATAAATATGGGTGTTTGTATAGTTCCGTGATCAGTAACGATCTCGCCCGCCCTGGCTTTTGACTGCGGATCCTGTGCTGTTAAGTTAAATTTCATTTATAAGCGTGCAAAATTAGTGAATTGATTGCACCGATTTGAAAATGATTTTACAGATTGAGGAGGATTGCAACTATTTGCCAGGGTGCGGTAAGTTTTAAAAGTTATAAAATAGTAAAAGTCTTAACTATTCACGTCTTTCTACAGTTCGATAGTAAATACATTTGGTAGCATAGTACAGGAAAAATAATTTATCGAAAATAAATATTATTAATTTCTAAATAAATAGTGCATTTTTTTAAAATTAATAATACATTGCATAACTAATCCTTCGAAAGCTTATCGGTACTCCTAAAACCAAATAACTGATAAATATTTCCCTGTAAAGTCATCGTTACCTTCAGTGTGTTTATTATTTGGAGCGGTTTTCAATGAGTAAAATCTTGTCGGCTATTTATGGAACCGGCATCCCGCCCACATTAATCCACAGCATTGAGGGAAACATAAAGCATAAAAATGCTTTGTGTTATCTGCTAATTATTAAACCTGATTAATTGTTATTATGGACGAAAATAAAGACGATATCGTTTCTTTTTTCAGTGAGGGGGAAAAGACGCACCAGCATGTTACGGCAAACCAGGACATCGCCGAACGGAAAAGAGCCGAAGAACTGATCATTGCTAACAAAGAGCTTGTTTTTCAAAACGAAGAAAAGAAAAAACGTGCATCCGAATTAATCATTGCCAACATAGAACTTGCTTTTCAAAACGAAGAGAAAGAAAAGCGCGCATCCGAATTAGTCATCGCCAATATAGAACTTGCTTTTCAAAACGAAGAGAAAGAAAAGCGCGCGTCAGAATTGATCATCGCTGATATAGAACTTGCTTTTCAAAGCGAAGAAAAAGAAAAACGCGCATTAGAATTGATCATTGCTAACAAGGAATTGATTTTTCAGAACCGGGAGAAAGAGCAGCGCGCCTCGGAATTAATTGTTGCCAACAAAGAGCTTGCTTTTCAAAACGAAGAAAAAGAAAGGCGCGCATCCGAATTGATCATAATCAACCAAGAACTTGTTTTTCAAAACCAGGAAAAAGAAAAGTGCGCAGCAGAGCTAAAAATAGCCAACAAGGAACTTGCATACCAAAACGAAGAAAAAGAAAAGCGTGCGTCGGAGTTGATCATAGCCAACAAAGAGCTTGTTTTTCAGAACGAAGAGAAAGAAAAGCGGGCCAGGGAACTTGCTTTTCAAAATGAAGAAAAAGAAAAACGGGCATCAGAATTGATCACAGCCAACAAAGAACTTGCTTTTCAAAATGAAGAGAAGGAAAAACGTGCGGCAGAGCTGATGATTGCTAACAAAGAACTTATTTTTCAAAATAAAGAGAAGGAAAAACGGGCAGCAGAGTTAATCATTGCCAATAGGGAGCTAAAAAAGGCCGAAAATGATATTCGCAAGCTTAACGCCGAAGATATCCGTAAGCTTAATGATGAATTAGAACAAAAAGTATTTGAGCGCACCGCACAACTGGAATCCGCCAACCAGGAGCTCGAATCATTTTCATATTCCGTATCACACGATTTGCGATCGCCGTTAAGGGCGGTAAGTGGCTTCGCCATATTACTTGGAGAGCGCTACGATGGCCTTTTTGACAATGAAAGCAAGCGGCTGCTGAATATAATACAGGAAAATGCCAATAAAATGGGTTTGCTGATAGACGATCTGCTGGCGTTTTCGAGATTGGGAAGAAAGGAAATTCACAAATCAAAGATTGATATGGCCGCGCTCGCCGAAAATGCGTTTAAGGAATTGAGCACACCCATAAAATTTAAGGCCGAGGTAAAGATCGGTGACCTTCATCATGTATTAGCAGACACCACATTGATGCACCAGGTATGGTTGAATTTATTATCAAATGCATTAAAATATTCTTTTAAAAAAAAGAAGCCTGTTATTATCATAAGCTCGGAGGAAAAAAACGGGGAATTGATCTATTCTATAGCTGATAACGGCGTTGGGTTTGATATGCGGTACGCGCATAAACTATTCGGCGTATTTCAGCGGCTCCACGATGCAGACGATTTTGAAGGGACCGGCGTCGGATTGGCATTGGTGCATAGGATAATAACCAAACAAGGCGGCAAGATATGGGCAAAAGCAAAAGTTGCAAAGGGCGCCACTTTTTATTTCAGTTTACCCCAAAAAAATTAATTAAATAATTTATTATGGATAATATAGAAGTCGATATTCTTCTGATAGAAGACAACGCAAATGATGCAGAGCTTGCCATAATGGCATTACAAAAAAATAATGTTGCAAAGCATATTATTCATTTAAAAAATGGCGCGGCTGCGCTTGACTTCCTCTTTGGACAAGGCAGCTATAAGGGCAGAAACATTAACAATAAGCCAAAAGTAATACTGCTCGATCTTAAAATGCCCAAAGTGAGCGGCCTTGAAGTGCTGGAAAAATTAACATCAAATGAACTGACACAAAAAATCCCGGTAGTGGTGCTTACCTCTTCAAAAGAGCATCCTGATGTGGAAAAAGCTTATGCGCTTGGCGCAAACAGTTATATAGTTAAGCCTGTAGATTTCGAAAGTTTTCGCAAAGTAGTTAATGACCTGGGCATATACTGGCTGCTGGTTAATCAGCCATTATTGTAAAAGTACTATAGATTAAACTAAATGAGAAAAACAGTAAAAATACTTCATCTTGAAGACCTTTCATCTGACGCAGAACTGATAGAAAGCGCGTTAAAAAAAGCAAAAATAAATCCCGAAATACTGGTTGTACAGAACAAAAGAGCCTTTGTAAAGGCGCTGAATAACTTTTCATACGACATCATACTGTCTGATCACTCACTTGCCTCTTTTGATTCGCTCGAGGCTATCAGGCTGGTAAAAAAAGCCGGTATTACCGTTCCGTTTCTTTTAGTTACAGCCACCATGACAGACATATTCGCGGCAAAGGCAATGAAAGAAGGCGCCTGTGACTATATCCTTAAAGACCGTTTGCACAGGTTGCCTTCGGCTGTTATAAACTCCATTGAAAAACACCGTTTGAAAGAGGAACAGTTGGCTGCGCATGAACGGTTAGCTTTTCATATAGAAAATACGCCGCTGGGATTTATTGAGTGGGACAGTCAATTGCACATAAAAGTATTATCGAAACGTGCAGAAGAAATTTTCGGATGGAGGCTGGAGGATTTTTCGGCGGACGGTAGAAGTGGTTATAGCCAGGTTTACGCCGACGATTTGCCTGTTGTTGTTAAGGCATTGGAAGATTTAAGAACCGGCCTCGTTAAAAGAAATACTACGCAGCATCGTAATGTAACTAAAGATGGAACGGTAATATGGTGCGAATGGTTTAATTCCGTTTTAAAAGATAAAGAAGGTAACATAGTCACCATCATGTCGTTGGTACAGGATATTACTGAAAATAAGATAGCCGAAGAGAAATTGAATAAAGCCAACCGCCTTTATTCCTTTATCAGCCAGATTAATCAGAGCATTGTGCATGTAAAAGACGAAAATGCACTTTTTAAAAATGCCTGCCGCATTGCGCTCGAATTTGGAAAATTCAAAATTGCCTGGGTAGGTATATTCGGTAACGAAGACAAAACAATTACCAAAGTTGATCAAACAGGTGTATATGTCGATGCCATTGATAAATTCAAGGATGAGCCACTGGAGGTCAATGGTCCACAGGAGTACGTGCTAAAAAGCGGCAAATATTACATATGCAACGATATTTTGAATGAGCCTGACCTGGTGAACTGGAAACCATTCGCCATTAAACAGCGGGTTTGTTCATGCATGATCCTGCCGGTCAAAAAGTCGGGGCAGGTTATTGGTACTTTTAACTTATTTGCATTTGCGGCTAATTTTTTCAATAAAGAAGAAATAACGTTACTACTTGAAGTTACAGCCGATATATCTTTTGCACTTGATGTTTTTGAAAAGGAAAAAGTGCACCGCTATACCGAGGAATTGTTAATTCAAAATGAAAAGCTTTTTAGGGCGCTGATAGAAAAAAGTACGGATATGATAACGCTTTCTACACTTAAGGGAGGGGTATTATATGGCAGCCCTTCAATTACCAATGCGCTGGGGTACACTTTAAAAGAATATGGTAGCAAATCTGCGCTTGATTTCATCAACCCGGACGATGTTCATGCCTTTATTTACAACAGAATTGATATATCAAAAACCCCGGGCAAATCATTTTATTATCAGCAACGGCTGCTGCATAAAAACGGTACCTGGCTGTGGTGCGAAGGTACTGATACCAATATGCTTGAAGATACCGGCATTGGGGCCATCGTATCGAATTTCCGGGATATTTCTGAACGGAAACTTGCTGAGGAAAATCTTTTGCAGAGCGAAACAAGATTAAAAGAGGCGCAGGCAATAGCCCATATAGGTAATTTTGAAATTGATTTTTCAAACCGTTCAGAGGTCTGGTCTGATGAAATGTATAAGATAGTTGGCTTGGTCAAAGGTGAAGTGACACCATCCACGCAATTATTTTTATCATTTGTTCACCCGGATGATTTTATGACTGTACAAAAAGGGTTTGAGGAATGTACAAAGATATTTCAAAACTCCACTTTTGATTTTAGGTTTATCCGCAAAGGTGGCATAATGAGGTATGGTTATACCCAAGCGACGTTTGAATTTGATAGGAACCAAAATCCTATCCGGCTTTTCGGGACATTCCAGGATGTTACGGAAGTTAAACTGGGCGAAATAGAGCGCACAAAAATGGTTAATGACCTTATGCGTCGGAATACAGAATTAGAGCAATTCGGTTATATGATTTCCCATAACCTGCGTGGCCCTGTAGCTAATATTATAGGTGCATCAAGCTTATTAAACGATTCTGGGTTAAGTACAGAAGACAAAGAAATACTCAACGAAGGGATCAATGTATCCGTTATGCGGCTTGACGACGTTGTAAAAGACCTTAACCAAATTTTACAAGTAAAAACCGATATCAACCAGACTAAAGAAATAGTCCATTTTGCTGCATTGGTTGATAATATAAAGATCAGTATCAATAATTTGATTGATAAATACAGTATAGAAATAAAGTATGATTTTGTTGAAATTAATGAGTTTGTGACTTTGAGGGCGTATTTGTACAGCATTTTCTATAACCTTATTTCAAACAGTATTAAATACAGGAGGCCGCAGGTCCATTGCATCATTGAAATTAAAAGCCGCCTGGTAAAAAATAAACTGAAATTTATTTTTACAGATAATGGCATGGGGATAGACCTTAAAAAAAACGGCGACGATATTTTTGGCTTATACAAGCGGTTTCACACCAATATCGAAGGCAAGGGGATGGGATTGTTTATGGTAAAAACACAGGTTGAAATACTGGGTGGAAAAATAAGCGTTCAAAGCGTTGAAAATAGGGGGACCGAATTTATAATTGAATTTGAAAGTGATTTCACGGGTTGATACCCGGCGTTTGCAGTTAGTTTTTGCTTCCTGTCTGTTGTATGCTTTTTATGCCTGCATTTTATCACATCAAAACAAGCGGTGTAATTATAGATACATATATTTAATTTGAAAATAAATTTATTTACCAACTTTTAAAAACTTGGCATCAAATATGTTGTATAGCCTCTATGAGAATAGCACACGATGATAAACAAACCGATATTTCAGATAGCCCTATACCGGATAGTTCAATGAAACAAATTCTTTATTGGATAATAGTTTTCCTTGCTTTGATATGCGCAATAAGTATTGGAATGGCTTTGATTCATTGGAGTATGACTACAAGGGCGTAAAAGCGAATGTGTAAATTATCGCTATGGATTAAATATCCAGGGGTAATTATCTATTATGCCCTGGATGGCCTGCGGGTCGCTTTTCTTTTTCTTTAAATATACAACCAGCTTCTTAAAATAATCGGTACAGCTAAGGTCTGGCAAATAGTAATATTTCCCATCACCTACAATTTTAAAAGTACCGAAAGATAGCGCGCCGGGGCTTTTACTGAAGTGGAAGTTCGTCTTTTTTATATATTCCAATATTGAGTTATACGTGGCCTCATCTGTAAGGATTGACACACTATGCAATGTATCGAGTATAACCTCATCCGAGTCCCTTGGCACATCGCCATCAACATAGCTTATATTGAGGGTATGTACTGGTAGTATTTTTTCACCCACATGAAAAAATTTAATGTAATGCGTTACAGTATTTTGCCCGCGACCGCCAATGGCTAAAAACAAAATTATAATCAATAAAACGGGTTTTCTCATATTAGTTTTTTTCTGGCAGATAGATTAAACTATAAGGCAGATAATCCATTATTGTTTTTAAAAGTAGACCAAACTTTTTTGCAAAGAAAGATAATTATTTAATATTATGCGCCTTAAGTTGTAGGTTTCTAACCTGTTCTTGTCTGTAACTTTCAGACTTTACGGACTTTCCCGACTTTCGGAGTCCTCAAAAACCCTATCTTTGCCTCATGGCTGTAACTTTCGAAGATTTTAAATTTAACCGGCAAATTTTAAATGCCATTGCTGATGCCGGTTATACCGAAGCTACGCCGATACAACAAAAAGCTATCCCCCCAATATTGAATGGGCAGGATGTAATGGGTATTGCGCAAACGGGTACGGGTAAAACGGCGGCTTATGTTTTGCCAATACTCATGAAGCTGAAATATGCGCAGGGAGATCATGCCCGCGCATTTATTATTTCCCCAACACGTGAGCTGGCCATGCAGATTGAAGAAAATGTAAAAACCTTCGCTGCCAATACCGACCTGCGGGTAGTTGTTATATATGGCGGCCTGGGGCCAAAAACACAAATTGAACAGCTTAATAAAGGTGTTGATATTATAGTGGCCACACCAGGCCGCTTTATGGATTTGTATTTGGCTGGGCATATAGTTACCAAAACCCTGCAGGTTTTGGTGCTCGATGAGGCGGATAAAATGATGGATATGGGCTTTATGCCGCAAATTAACCGTATTTTAGAAGTAGTGCCGGTAAAAAGACAAAATCTCCTCTTTTCGGCCACCATGTCTGATAAGATACATGAGCTTTCCAATAATTTCCTGGAGTTTCCAACAATCATAGAGGTAACGCCGCAGGCAACGCCGGCACAAACTGTTGATCAGCAATTGTACTATGTGCCTAATGTTAAAACCAAAATAAACCTGCTAAAAAAACTGCTGGAGAAGGAAGACGACATAAAAAAGCTGATGATCTTTTGCAAAACCCGTACAGCTGCCGAAGATGTATACAAATTTTTATTGCGCAAGTTTGGCGACAAAGAGGTTAAAGTTTTACATGCAAACAAAGGGCAAAATACCCGCATCAATGCTATTAATGCATTTAAAAATGATGAGGTAAAAATTTTAGTGGCTACTGACGTAGCCTCGCGCGGAATTGATGTAAGTGATGTAAGCCATGTCATAAATTTTGATGTACCGGTGGTGATAGAAGATTATGTGCACCGCATCGGCCGTACCGGGCGCGCTTACCAGCTGGGGGTAGCTGTTACTTTTTGTAACCCGGCAGAGCAATATTACACCCGCAAAATTGAAAAACTGATAAGGCAAACCATCCCGGTAAAGCCAATTCCTGCTGATGTATTTATTGAGGCAACCCCTTATGAAGAAAAACAAGACCAGGATAAAGAGATAGACATGCAAAGGCGCCGCGATGACCCTGATTTTAAAGGCGCCTTTCACGAAAAGAAAACACTGAACCAACGGAAAAAATTTGATACAGCAAAAGGAAAAACAACAAAAACCCCTTCGGCAAAGCGAACAAAATCGCCAAAATCATACAGAAAAAAGCATTAATATATTTATGAAGCTGAAAATTACCCCTTTAAACTTTGCCAGCGCATTTTTTTTATTCATCGCTGTTTATAGCTGGATTTATGGCGTAAAAATATCGGGCTATCAGTTTAAGCATATGGGCGGTACTATTAGCTGGATATTTTTACTGTTTGCAGTTGTAGTGTCATTTATGGATATTATGTTCCGTAATTTTTTCAGCGAAACCAAAAAAATATGGATTGTAGAGCTAAGCTTCATAACTTTGGCAGCTATTATATTTTTACTTGTAAAATAAAAACGGAATGAAAAGAGCTGAAATAAAGCTGACAATAGATCTCGACGATAATAATGTTCCCGAAAGTATTCTTTGGGAATCCACCGATGCACAAAATAAAGAGGCATTACCTGTAAAATCAATGATGCTGGCCCTTTGGGACCAAAATTATAAAAATACGCTTCGTATTGATTTATGGACAAAAGATATGCCCGTTGATGAAATGAAACGTTTTTTTTACGAAACCCTGCAAACCATGGGCGATAGCTTTTTACGCGCCACCGGTGAAACAAACATTGTTGAAGACTTACGCGATTACTGCGCCCACTTTGCCGATAAAATGGAAATAAGCCCTAAATAAAATGCGCCTTAATATATTATTATCCTTTGCCGGCTTTATAATACTTATCGCCGGCACTTATTGTCCTATCCTTCATCCAATTGTTGGCCATTGGGATGTTTACGATGGAAATAAGCCCTATGGTATAGTAATTTTACTGGTGGCTTTAGTAGGGATAATAGGCACAGTATTTAACGAAAAAAAAATAATACGTTTGGCGGCATGGCTGTCGTTGATATTGGTGTTTATATTTTTGATATTGGCTATTTTAAAAGTTTATACTTCGTTCAATTTTATACCGCTTCATTTTGTCGCTAAATACCTTACCTCTAAAATAACGTTCAAATGGGGGTGGTATTTATTGTTTGGTGGTCCTTTAATGGCACTGGCTGGTATTTTGTTTGATAGAAAGAAAGGCTTAAAATAATATTGACGCTGCCAAAACAAAACTGTAATATTTTGTTTTATTTCAGATTGTTTGTTATATCATTCAGTATATTTAAAATTGTTTTTTTAAACATATTTGTAACAGCCTAAAGCAAACTAAATGTTAAAATTATCTTTTCGGCTACAGGTATTAATAGGTTTTGCTATATCTGTTGTACTCGTTTTAACTGTCGGGATATTGTCCTATAGGAGCATCAATAAATTAGAAAACGATACTGTTGCCGTTGAGCATACTCAAAAGGTAATAAAAACATCAACCAATCTGCTGCAGTTAATGATAGATGCAGAGACCGGCGTGCGCGGGTACGTAGCCACAAACGATAAGGTCTTTCTTGACCCGTATGCATCTGCGCTTTCCCATATCAACACAGACCTTGAGCAACTTAGGAACCTTATACCTGATAACCCTATCCAGGTAAAAAGGGTTGATTCATTAGCCTTTTATGTAGGGGCGCAATTAAATATTTTAAAGGAAAATATTGACACCCGTCCGGTAAAGGGCCTCGATTATATGGTGCAAAACCACATGATTCTTAGCGGAAAAAATAATATGGACCAGGTCCGCCTTTTGACCGACCATATGATAAATACCGAAAACCAGTTGCTTGGCATCCGCCAGGCTAATTCCCAGGTTTCTTCGCGAAATGTGCTTGTTATTATTATAGGCGGTTCAACCATCTTTCTGATCATCATTATTATGCTGTTCTTTTATATACAAAGCACTTTTGTTAAACAAAAGAAAATTGAAAATGAGATAAAAATAACCAATGCTGAACTCGAAACTGTGCTATCCGAAAACAAGGCAAAAAACTGGCTGCTTACAGGCACAGGTTTGCTGAATGAAAAGATGCAGGGGCAACAAAGTGAAAAAGAACTCTCGGAGAATGTTTTAACTGAAATATGCAGCTATACCAAAGCATTAACGGGCACATTTTATTTGTATAATGAGGATACCGAAAGCCTGCACCTGCATGCCTCCTATGCTTTTAATAATCCGGATATACTAAAAAGATCGGTTAAATTAAATGAGGGCTGGTTGGGGCAGGCCGCAAAAGATAAAAAGGCAGCCATTGTGAAGGGTAAATTAAATGATAAGCTTGAGCTTGGCTCGTCGTTAATTTATAAGGATTTAATTGAAAGTATTATTGTCCCCTTCTTTTTTGATAAAAAGTTAAAAGGTGTAATTGAAGTTGCCTTTTATAATGAAATTGAGAAAGACGTTAGCGAATATATTTTAACTATTGCTGATGATATTGGCATATCCATAAATACTGCCCAGGCGCGTACTATAATGCATGATCTGTTATCGCAGGTACAGCAGCAGGCTGAAGAACTTGAGGCCCAGCAGGAGGAAATGCGGGTGACGAATGAAGAACTGCTGAACAAAACAGAATTACTACAGGAATCGGATGAAGAATTGAGGGCGCAGCAGGAAGAATTGCGTACCACGAACGCCGAACTTGAGGAAAAAGCCAGTTTACTTGAAGAAAAAAACAAAGTGATAGAGGAGGCGCGTAAATCTATCGACGTTAAAGTGCAGGAACTGGAAACTACCGGCAGGTATAAGTCTGAGTTCTTAGCTAACATGAGCCATGAGCTAAGGACGCCTCTAAATAGTATATTGGTATTGGCCCAGGTATTAAAAGAAAATAGAACCACAAACCTATCAGACGACCAGGTAAAATATGCTAACGTAATATTTAATGCAGGGAATGATCTGCTCAGCCTCATCAATGATATTCTTGATCTTTCAAAGATCGAATCGGGCAAGTTTGAAATTCAAAACGAGCCTGTAAAAATTGCTGAGATTTTGGAAGACATGGAAATGCTATTTGCCGAAGTTGCCGTAGGTAAAAAGATAAGTTATAGTATAAACGCAAGCAAGGAGTTACCAAAAGAGATTTTTACTGATAAGTTAAGGGTTGAGCAGGTGCTAAAAAACTTGCTCTCTAATGCCTTTAAGTTTACGCCCGAAAATGGCGTCATAGCCGTAAACGTTGTTAAAGGTACCGATGATAATACAGTAAATTTTTGCATAAAAGATACCGGCATAGGTATCCCCGATGATAAACAAAAAATAATATTCGAGGCGTTTCAACAGGCCGATGGCTCAACAAGCCGCAAATATGGGGGCACCGGGCTTGGGCTGTCCATAAGCCGTGAGCTGGTAGTGATGCTTGGTGGAAAAATAACTTTAACCAGCAAACCTGGCAAAGGCAGCGAATTTATTTTAACTATTCCTGTGAAGTCGGCTACAGCATCGGCCCAAAACGAAAGCCCGGCTTCCCAGGCACCGGTTGAGCAGTATACAGGCGGTTTAGAACATGCTTTTGATGCGGCTACTGGTGGGAGGGAACCGCTGGTGATAATTGTTGAGGACGATAAAAACTTCGCAGACATTCTTAATGATTATGCAAGCAATCGTGGTTTTAAATCATTGATTGTTAATGAGGGTACCAACGCTGTTGAAATTATTAAGGAAAAAAAGCCCGATGCTATTATGTTGGATATTATGCTGCCCGGTAAAGACGGATGGCAAATATTAAAACAATTGAAACAGGACAAAGAGACAATGCATATTCCGGTGCACCTTATGTCGGCAGGCGAGGCCGCGGCTAACCGGGTAAAGCACGAGGGTGCAATAAGTTTCCTTAGAAAACCGATTGATAAGGGTGTTCTTGATAAGCTTTTTACCAATATTGTTCCAGATGGAGGGGCAAAGCTGAAACAAATATTGGTAATTGAAGATAGTAAAACGCAAAATTCGGCTTTAGATGAGCTCGCCCAAAAAGGTCTCATTATCGACAGGGCTTTTGACGGAAAGTCGGCTTTGAAGATGCTTGATGAAACGGCCTATCAATGTGTTATACTTGATCTTAACCTTCCCGATATTTCGGGCCTTGACCTGTTAGATCAAATAAAATCGGCAGATCGTTTCAGCGCCCTACCCGTTATCATAAATACAGCAATGGAGCTGGATAAATCTTCGGTAAGGCGATTAATGCAATATGCAAACGCCATGGTTGTAAAAAGTGATCTGTCGTCGAACAGGTTGATGGATGAAGTAAACCTGTTTTTAAACAAAGTTACCAGTGTTGCCGCGCTGCCAAATTTATCGGCTATTGCCGGTAAAAATAAAATTAATACCGAAAGCTTAATTTTTTTAAAAGGCAAAAAGATACTTATAATTGACGATGACCTGCGTAATATTTTCGCATTGAGCAGCGCCCTGCAGGGATATGGTATGCTTGTTGAAATTGCCGGCGACGGGCAGGAAGCTATTAGTAAATTGGAAAAAAATAAAGGCATCAATATAATATTAATGGATATTATGATGCCGGTAATGGATGGCTACGAAGCCATAAGGCACATCAGGCAGCAAAGCAAATGGGCCAAGCTGCCTATAATAGCACTCACCGCCAAAGCAATGGCTGATGATCGTGAAAAGTGCATTGCCGCCGGCGCAAATGATTATATTGTTAAGCCGGTTAACATTACAACGTTAGTTTCATTAATGGAAAGGTGGCTGGAGCATTAACTATGGATGCTTCGTCAGAAATATTAAGCGCCGAACAAATAACCGAACTTATTAACCTGGTAAAAAAAATTTATGGGTTCGATTTTTCTGATTACACCAAAGCCTCTTTAAAAAGAAGGATCAGCCGCATAATGCTGATAAAAAAAATGAGGTTTTACGACCTTAAACATTTATTGGTAAACGATCATCATTTTTTTCAGGACTTTTTAGAGGAAATCACGGTAAACGTTACCGAAATGTTTCGCGACCCATCTTTCTATAAGGCATTAAACAGCCAGGTTTTACCCTATCTTTCTACCTATCAGCAAATAAAAATATGGTCGGCCGGGTGCTCTACTGGCGAAGAGGCTTATTCATTAGCAATTTTAATGGGTAAGGCAGGTTTAAAAAATAAATCGTTTATTTACGGGACAGATATAAACACCGTTGTGCTTAAGGAGGCGCGCAAAGGAACGTATAGCCTAAGAAATATAAAAAGCTATGCCGAAAACTACAATCTGTCAGACATTGGGGGCGCCTTAACCGATCACTTCAGCACAGTTAACGATACTGCGTCTATTCATAATAGTTTAAAGGCCAACACACTTTTCTCAGTTCATAATTTAATTTCGGATACCGTTTTTAACGAATTTCAATTAATAAGCTGCCGTAATGTTTTTATTTATTTTGAAACACAATTGCAGGAAAAAATATTAAACTTATTTTATAACAGCTTATGCCCACATGGTTTTTTGTGCCTTGGGAGTAAGGAAACCATACGGTCTGACGTTTTTAAAATGAAGTTTAAACCCGTTAACCAAAAGGAAAACATTTACCAGAAAATTGAAAGCTGAGGAAAATATAATTGAACGCTGGCACAACACTGATATATTGTTGGTAGGGGGGTCTGCGGGTTCGTTTAAAAATATATTCCACCTTATAAAAATTTTAAGGCCAGATATAAATAAAACGGTGATCATTATTATACACCGGAAGCGGAATTTTCTCAGTGATATTGAAACATTATTTGCTGAAAATTGCAGCCTTGCGGTCAGAGAGATCAGCGATAAGGATAAAATAAATAAAAACGCCGTTTATATAGCCCCTGCAAATTATCACACATTAATTGAAAAAGGCGATTATTTTAGCCTGGATGTTTCAGAGCCTGTTTGGTATTCAAAACCATCCATCGATATAACTTTTGAAAGCGCTGCTGAACAATACGGTGACCGCTGTACTGCTATATTATTTTCGGGTGCTAACCCGGACGGCGCCGGGGGAATGCTTAAATTGAAGCTTGCCGGCTCGTTAACCATAGTACAAAACCCAGAAGAGGCAGAAATGTCAGAAATGCCGGCTGCTGCGATAAACATTAATGGAACAGATTACGTATTAAAGGCGGAAGAGATTTTTGAGCTGTTGACTAAATAACAACTTTACCTATTTTACCTTAGATGATTCCCATTAATATTCTCTTTGTTAACCGCAAAGAAGAAAACATAGTAACACTTAAAACATTACTGAAATGCAATGATATCGGTATGTTTTTTTCTAAATCTTCGAATGACGCATTAAAACTGATCTGGGAAAAACAGATAGCCATTGTTTTGGTTGATGATGAAACCCCTGAAATAAATAGTTTTGAATTAGCTGCTATTTTGCAGTCGAACCCGCGCACAAGAGATATTTTAATAGTTTTTTTTAAGCTCCTGGGCAAAAGAAACCAATCCGCAGTTTTTTAAGGTTGATAATTGTAATGTGCATTATCTCTCCAAGCCGCTCGATCACCCGATAACGCTTACCAAGGTTGAATCCTTAATTCAGCTTGCCCGCCATAATGCCGATATAAAACAAAAGGAAGAGGAACTGTACAATTTGGCTATCGTTTTAAATAATGCCGCCGAAATTGTTTGTATAACTGATGCGCGTAACTATCAAATCAAATTTGTTAACGCCGCTGTTGAAAAAATATTAGGCTATAGTCAACTGGAATCGCCCGGGCGCAGTATAACAGATTTTGCCATTGAAGAACAAAGGATTGATCTCAGGATAAAATTAGCTGGTATTGTTAAAGATAAATTAGCCTACTCGGTTTTTGAATTTGAGTTTGCCCGGTATAACAAAAGCCAGGTATGGGTGGAATGCCGTGTTGCTTATCAAAATAAAACACTGCTTTTTAATATAAGCGACATCACTCAGCAAAAAAATTACCAGGATCAGCAGATCAGGTCAAAGGAAACTGCCGAACGGGGAAAAAAAGTAAAAGAAAACTTTTTAGCCAACATGAGTCACGAGTTGCGCACGCCTGTAAATGGGATTATCGGTTTAACTAACCTGTTACGTAAAACCCCGCTTAATGAGCAGCAGAACAGTATGATCGATATGCTTGAAGTATCGTCACAATCACTATTAGGTGTAATCAATGATATCCTTGACATGGCCAAGATTGAGGCGGGCAAATTTAACATCATACGTTCCTCAAATAACCTGCACGATTTGTTACGGTCATTGTACGGGTTGCTTAAGTTTAAAGCCGATGAAAATAATATAGAATTTTTATTGGAGATAGCACCTGATGTACCCGTACATTTAATGGTTGATTCACTGCGTTTAAACCAGGTGCTGATGAATTTATTAAGCAATGCCATTAAATTTACGGAGCGTGGTTACGTAAAATTGGATGTTTCGGTACTTGAAAAAAATGGTGACCAGGTGCAATTAAAATTCACCGTAGAAGATAGCGGCATCGGGATACCGGAAAATCGCCTCTCTGCCGTTTTTGATTCGTTTGAGCAGGCCGAAGAAGATACTGCATCAAAATATGGCGGTACTGGCTTAGGCCTTGCCATCGTAAAAAAACTGGTCGAATTAAAGGGAGGCCAGCTTTCTGTTGCCAGCGAGCAAGGCAAGGGCAGCACATTTAGTTTTACCAACTGGTATGCAACTGCTGACAGGCCAAAAGAAAAGAGTGCTTTCAAAACAGAGAAAACATTGGAGCCATTTGAAAATGTAAAGCTGTTGGTGGCCGAGGATAACCTTGTTAACCAGTTTATGCTATCAAAAATGCTTAAAGACTGGGATATAGAAGTGGAGATGGTTGATAACGGGCAAAAGGTAATTGAAAAGCTGCTCCTCAACCATTATGACCTTATTTTGATGGATACCCACATGCCGGAAATGAATGGCTACCAGGCAGCTAAAGCCATACGCAATAATTTTAGCGATCCAAAAAGAAATATCCCTATCATCTCCCTTTCCGCAGCATCGTTTGATTATGAGCAGGAACAGGCCCTGGTATCGGGCATGAACGACGTATTGTCAAAGCCATTTCAGCCGCATGAACTTCACCGTAAAATAAAAAAGCTGTTAAAAGCGGGGGATATGATTAAAAGTTTAGTGTAGTTTGGCCAACGCCCATTACCCGGGCTTCGTGTTCAAGCAGCCATTTTTTTCGCCAAACTCCACAGCCAAACCCAGTTAAGCTGCCATCGGTACCGATAACCCGGTGGCAGGGCACAACAATTATTAAATGATTTTTACCGTTGGCCGATGCAATTGCCCTTATGCCCAAAGGGTTTTTCATAAATTTTGCCTGCTGCATATAACTGATGGTCGAACCATATTTTATTTTCGATAATTCATCCCAAACCTGCCGCTGAAATTCCGAACCTTTTTGTTTTATTGGCAGGTTAAAGTTTTTCCGCTCACCTGCAAAATATTCGTCAAGCTGCTTTATGGCTAAAGCTAACAATGGCGTTTCAGGCGGAGTTACTTCAAACTCTTCATCCAGCAGGTAAATAGACGTGATAAAATCATCTTCCTCGGTAATACGGGCATACCCTATGGGCGTTTTGTAGTAGGCAATTGGCATTAGTTTTAATTTCTTATGCTAAATTAAACTAAATATTTTCTATTTAAATAACCAATAAACCTAATCAACGTCTCACCTAAATCAATCATTCACTATATTTGCGCAATGCAACTCATCAACCAAACCTGGATTCTTTTTAAAAAAGAAATTGTATTGGAGTGGCGTTCAAAATACGCCTTCAACGGCGTATTGCTTTATGTGGTTTCAACGGTATTTATATGTTATATATCATTCAATTTGAATCCCGGTTTTAGCGGCAGCAAAAGCTATTCTATCGTTTGGAATGTTTTATTCTGGATAATAATGCTGTTTGCCTCAGTTAATGCTATTGCCAAAAGCTTTATGCAGGAGAGTAAAAGCAGGCTTCTTTATTATTATTCAATTGCAAGCCCGCAGGCAATTATACTTTCAAAAATGGCCTATAATATCCTGCTGATGTCGTTGCTTAGCTTTTTGGCACTGCTGGTTTATATGGTGTTTTTCACCAATACCATTGGCGACCCTTTGTTTTACTTTCTAACGGTATTATTGGGCAGCATCAGTTTTTCAACCGTGTTTACCATGATATCGGCCATTGCCTCAAAAGCAGGCAATAACGGTACGCTTATGGCTATTTTAAGTTTCCCTGTTATTATCCCGGTTATTTTATTGCTTATCAGATTAAGCAAAAATGCCATGGACGGCATCGAACGCAGTTTTAGTTATAATAATATAGGTGTGCTTTTCGCCATTAATACTATTGTTATAGCTACAGCGTTGTTATTATTCCCGTTTTTATGGCGCGATTAAGTTATTATGAGTTTGGAAATATAGAAAACCGCAAATCTCTTGAGGTACAATCGGTAATCTTGTTACAAAAAAAATCTTTCGGACTTTCGGACTTTTCCGACTTTCAGACTATCTTAGCAGTTTTAAACTAATAGTAATTTTATACGATGCGATTCCCCTGGCTCATCCTCATTTATTTGCTTTTCCCATTTGCCGCATTAGCACAATATGGATCTATTAGTGGCGTAGTAACAAATGCCGAGAGTAAAAAACCTTTAGCACGGGCAAGTGTTTTTTTAAGTAATTCTGCCGCCGGTACCGCCACTACCGACGACGGCCGATACCTGCTTAGCGGAGTAAGGCAGGGACAATACACGCTTGTAGTGAGTATTTTAGGCTACGAACAGTTTTCAAAAACTATCCTGGTAGGCCGCGAACCCATAAAGCTTGATATTGAACTAAAGCAGAAACCAATGGAGTTGCGCGAGGTTGTTATATCATCAGCCGCCGACTGGAAAAAGAATTATGAAGCATTTAGAAAAGAATTTATCGGCACTGATGACAATGCTAAATATTGTGAAATACTTAACCCGCACATCCTCAACTTAGAGTATAATCCTACGAAACAATTGTTACATGCAGACGCCGACGAGTTTTTAATAGTGGAGAACAAAGCGTTGGGCTACCGTGTGAAATTTTTACTGAATGATTTTAAAATAGACCATATATCCAATATAATTTCGAGGGAAGGCCAGCAGGTATTTGAAGAGTTGCCCGGGAGCGAAGCGCAGAAAAAAAGGTGGCACCAAAAACGCGAAGAAGCTTATTACGGATCCTCAATGCATTTCTATCGCTCGTTATACACCGATAAATTGAAAGAAGAAGGTTTTGAAATTTACCGGTTAAAACGCACTCTCAATCCGATGAGACCCCCGGATGATGTGATAAGACAAAGGTTCCAGGTTTTTAAGGACAGGAGGATGGTTGATTCACAAAAATATTATATTGAATTAGAGAAGATGTCGAAATGGAACCCCGACGAACATTTGATAAAACCAGCTCTTTTTACATTCGAAGTGCTGAACCGGGACGCGCAGTTAGGGTTATATGATCTGCATTTTTTTGATTATTTATATGTTGTTTATAAGAATAAAACAGATGATGTTTATAACAAAGATCTGTACCACCCGATAGATATGTCAAATTATGCTATAAGTGTTATTACTCCCAGCGGGCCTTACATCGTTTTTGATATGAATGGTATTGTAGTTGCAAACCCCCCGCTTTATGAGGGCACTTGGGCAAGGGATAGGCTATCAGACATGCTGCCTGTTGATTATGTGCCTGATCATAAAAGTGAATAGTTGATTGGGTGAGTGGTTGATTAACTTCCCCAATTTAATCAACCCAGTCCAACTCAATCAACTTAATCAACCCAATCAACTATTCACTTAATCAACTAAAACAATTACCTTTGCCCGCACAATTAAGTATGAGATTTATTTATCAAACCTGGTGGAAAGTATTGGCTGTTGTAGTCATTTTTTACACCCTGATAGCGGGCTTTTTATTTGACGTACCCCACCTGCCCATCCTGCATGAAACCATAAGGAACACCTATTTTCATGTGCCTATGTGGATAGCAATGTTCACGGTTTTTACCATATCCGTTGTTTACAGCATTAAATATTTAAATACCGGTGATGAAAAATATGACCTTATCGCCGTTGAATGTGTTAACACCGGTACCTTCTTTTATGTGCTGGGTTTAATTACCGGCATGATGTGGGCCAAGTATACCTGGGGCGCCTTTTGGAGCAACGATCCCAAACAAAATAGCGCAGCCATTGCATTTTTGCTTTATTGTGCTTACGCTGTATTGCGTAATTCAATCGACGAGGAGCAAAAGCGGGCTAAAATATCGGCTATATACAATATTTTCGCTTTCCCGATAATGGTGGTATTAATTATGGTATTGCCGCGGATGACCGATTCGCTACACCCTGGTAATGGCGGTAATCCTGCCTTTGGCAAGTTGGATATGGCCAACAGCATGCGTGTGGTATTGTACCCGGCCTTTATAGCCTGGAGCCTGATTGCAATTTGGATCGCATCGCTTCGTTACCGTATCCGTTTAATTGAGTATAAAAAGAACGAAATAAATTAACATGAAGAAAATATATGTTTCCGCACTTTTGCTGTTAAGTTGTAATGCATTATTTGCTCAGCAAAACCAGCCTGTTGAAATGGCTGATGTAATGCGTAGCTCGGGCAGGATATACGTGGTTATTGCTACTATAACTATAATTTTTGTTGGTTTAGCCATTTATTTGTTCTCGATTGACAGGCGTTTAAAAAAAATCGAAAAAGAAAAGTAGTACAGAATATACTTTTAAACTGTTTAAACCTACATTTTAGTGTCAGAATGTTGATAGTAGGGGCTGGGGTGGATAATAAATTTGCGATATTGATAAAAAATGTATCAAATTTGCACCGTTTTTTAACACTTTAATAATTATTCAATAAAATCTATGGCTACTAATAATCCGGTTGCTGATCAGGATACCCACTTTTTTGGTGATGTATGTAAGAATTTTGATTACGCAGCCCAATTTACCAAACACGATGCTGGCCTGCTCGACCAGATAAAATCATGTAACAGTGTTTATCGTTTTCGTTTCCCTATCCGCAGGGGTAATGGCTTCGAGGTGATTGATGCCTGGCGTGTAGAACACTCGCAACACCAGTCGCCAACAAAAGGCGGTATCCGTTACAGCGAAATGGTGAACGAGGATGAGGTGATGGCTTTGGCTGCACTAATGACCTACAAATGCGCTATTGTAAATGTTCCTTTTGGCGGTGCTAAAGGTGGGATAAAGATCAACCCCAAGAGCTACAACTTGCAGGAACTTGAGAATATTACCCGTCGCTACACAGTTGAACTGATCAAGAAAAATTTTATTGGCCCAAGCATTGACGTTCCAGCTCCTGATTATGGGTCAGGTGAGCGTGAGATGAGTTGGATAGCCGATACATATGCTACTATGAACCCGGGCCAATTGGATGCTATGGGTGCTGTAACCGGCAAGCCGATTGCATTGCAGGGTATTGCAGGCCGCAGGGAAGCAACCGGGAGGGGCGTGGCCATTGCCATACGCGAATGTGTAAGCGTGGGCGAGGACATGAAGAAAATTGGCTTATTGCCCGGCATATCAGGCAAAAAAGTGATTGTACAGGGCTTGGGTAATGTGGGTTATTATTCGGCGAAGTTTTTGTCGGAGTTTGGTGCGCTTGTAGTAGGTTTGTGCGAGTTTGAAGGGGCTATATACAACGAAGACGGGCTTGATATTGAAGCCGTATTCCAGCACCGCAAAGCAACAGGGTCTATTTTAGGGTACCCAGGCGCAAAAAAGGAATTTAAAAATTCGCACGAGGGACTTGAGCAACCCTGCGATATATTGGTGCCGGCAGCATTGGAGAACCAGATCACTGCCGCAAATGTTAAAAATATAAAGGCAAAAATAATTGCCGAAGGCGCCAACGGCCCAACTTCACCCGAAGCTGAAGCTATTTTTTACCAGAATGGCGGATTAATTTTACCCGATATGTACACCAACGCCGGCGGTGTAACCGTATCGTATTTCGAATGGCTTAAAAACCTTTCACATGTGGCATTTGGCCGTATGAACAGGCGTTTTGAAGAAAATACAAATCTTAACCTGGTAAATATGGTTGAAGGCATAACCGGGGTAGCTTTAACCCCAATGCAGCGTTCAACTATTATAAGAGGTGCAACTGAACTGGAACTCGTAAACTCGGGCCTGGAAGATACCATGATCCGGTCGTACCACGAGATCAGGGAAACCTATAAGGCAAACGAAAAAATTGATACCCTGCGTACTGCCGCATTTGTTGGCGCTATCAATAAAATAGCCGTGTCGTATCAAAACCTTGGCGTTTGGCCATGATTTTGGAATTTCGAATTTCGGATGTTCGATTTCGGATTTAGGCCTCAATTTAGGATTTTTTTAATTTATATGGCCATTGTGTATGTTGCAAAAGTTACTTCGCAACATACACAATGGCCTTTTTAATTCTTTAATTCCGAAATCAAAACAATCCGAAATCAAAAATCCGACATCCGAAATAAAAATAATTCCGAAATCGAACATCCGAAATCTGAAATCCACAATAAAGTTCATACTTTTAGGCTATCAATTAGAATGGGCCTTTTCAAAAAAATATTTATTTTATTGCTGTTGCTTAACTTTAAAGCGATGGCCCAAAGCACCAGTACACCAAATATTGGTTTTGAGGATGGTACTTTCGATAACTGGCAATGTTATATAGGTAAAATTGATCCCGGAGGGAATATCCAGGTAACGCCTTCTCCGCCAACATATAACCGGCAGGTGTTATTTGGGAAGGAATCGGCCGGTGTGCTTGATCCGTTTGGTAATTTCCCGCTTCTTTGCCCCAATGGAAGTAAGTATTCAATGAGGTTAGGCAGCATAGATACCAACTCCGAGGCTGAACGTGTTACTTATACTTTTACAGTGCCAAACGGCAGCGCTTACAGCATATTATTTAATTATGCCGTTGTTTTAGAAAACCCAAACCATTTACCATACCAACAGCCAAAATTTACAGCACAGGTGTATGATGTTACTGATGGTAAATACATTGATTGCCCTTCGTTTGATTTTGTTGCATCTTCAGATCTGCCCGGCTTTAAATTATCATCTGTAGAAGGGGCAAGGCAATCGTCGATATATTGTAAAGACTGGTCCACGGCAACCATCGACCTGCGTGGGTATCTTGGGAAAACAATACGTTTGGAATTTACTGCCAATGACTGTACTTTAGGCGGGCACTTTGGTTATGCTTACCTTGATCTGGATGAAAATATAGGATCGCCGGTAACAGGTAACACCTATTGTGAAGGACAAAAATCAATTACTTTATTTGCTCCTAATGGCTTTGCTGCATATTACTGGTATAATGCAGATATGTCCAAACAAATTGGATTTGGCCAAAGCTTAAAAATTTCGCCCCCGCCGCCTGATAATACAACTTATGCTCTAAAGATATTACCTTATCCAGAGCTCGGCTGTGTCGACACCGTGTATACTGTGGTAAACGAAATTAATGAAGGCTTTAAGCTAAATGTTTTAGATACCATATACCAATGTCCGCATACAGTAGTCAACCTTACTGCTGCATCAGTAACTGCGGGCAGCAGCCCCGGGATGAATTTGAGTTATTATACCGATTCATTGGCGACAAGTTATTTATATAACCCTGATAGCGTTACTACACCGGGCGTGTATTATATACAAGGAATAAACACAGAAGGGTGTATGAACGTGCTGCCTGTACACGTAGTTATGGCGCCTGCGGCTATTGCGGTTACTGACCCGGCACCGATTGATTTTCCGGGAACAGTCGATCTTTCAAAAAGCTTTACACCATTAAGCGGCCAAACTTATGGCTATTATACCAATGCTAAAGCAACTGATCCGCTTAAAAATTATACTGCAATAGGTTATAGTGGCAGGTTTTATATTAAAGCTGTAAATAAAGTTGGCTGCGATACCATAGCGTCTGTGAATGTGCTTATAAACCCGCCGCCGCCATATACCGTAACGGCCCCCAACACTTTTACGCCAAATAACGATGGTGTAAACGATTATTTTTTGGTTAGCGTGAAAGGCATTGTGACTTTTGGAAGTGTGAGTATATATAACAGATATGGCCAGCTGATGTTTACTACCAAATCCCCAAATGAGCAGTGGGACGGGAATTATAATGGCGCCAAACTGCCCGAAGGAACCTATTACTGGATATTTGAAGGCGAAGACGATTATTATAAGAAAAAGATAAACCGCGCCGGTTCAATTACGATAGTGAGATAGGGGAGTGGTTGATTGAGTTGGATTAAGTGAGTGGTTGATTTAGTGAGTGACGTATAATTTCCAAATCCGAAATCGAACATCCGAAATCCAAAATCAATAACGATTCTAAATAAGATATATGTCTTGTAATAAACATTATTACCTTTACGTTTTGTATTTTTGTATCCCGGAATATTAAGAGATAAAACGCTGATGAAAAAAAGTTCGATATTAGGCCTTATTGTTATCGCAGTAGCTATTGCAGTTATTATCAGTCTTTATTCAAGTACAAGCACTTACGGCTCATTTAGCGATGCTAAAAAAACGGAAAGCGAACTGCATATAGTTGGCCACTTGGATAAACAAAAGGAATTACACTACGATGCCGCAAAGGATGCCAACTATTTTTCTTTTTATGTGAAAGACAATAAAGGCGAAGAGTGCAAAGTAGTATTTACAGGCACAAAACCGCAGGATTTTGAACGTTCGGAGCAAATAGTGCTTACAGGGCAAATGGTAGGGACAGACTTTCATGCATCCGAGATCCTGATGAAATGCCCTTCAAAATATACCCCGGATAAAATCGAAACCACCGAAATCAAGGCTAAATCGGCCAATATATAAATCATTTTAATGGATAAAGTTTTTCAGGGCGAACACCTTTTACCCGGCCATCTCGGCCAGGCCTTCGTTGTTATTTCATTTGGCGCGGCCCTTTTATCAACCATAAGCTACTATTTTGCTACCACCAGTACCAATAAGCTTGATAATTCGTGGCTAAAAATGGCGCGCTGGGCTTTTTATGCCAATTCGGTCGCCATAATTGGTGTTTGTGCTTGTCTCTTCTATATATTATATAATCACTATTTCGAGTATCATTACGCCTGGTCATATACATCGCGGTCGTTGCCGGTTTATTTTATAGTATCAGGTTTCTGGAACGGGCAGGAGGGTGGCTTTTTATTATTTTTGTTCTGGCAGGCAGTTTTGGGGAATATACTGATATGGAGGGCAAAATCATGGGAAAAACCTGTGATGACGGTAGTATCGCTTTCACAGCTTTGGCTGGCCTCCATGATCTTGGGCATCAACTTTTTGGGCTCACGAATAGGCAGTTCGCCATTCTTACTTTTACGGCATGCCATCGAAGCGCCTATCTTTTCACAACCAAACTATCTTTCGTTTATAAAAGACGGGCAAGGCATGAACCCTTTGCTTCAAAATTACTGGATGATCATACATCCACCAACCCTGTTCCTCGGCCTTGCATCAATAGTAGTACCGTTTGCTTATGCTGTAGCCGGCCTTTGGCAAAAACGATATAAAGAATGGGTAAGCCAGGCAATCCCTTATGCACTTTTTGCGGGGATGATATTGGGTACCGGCGTTGTTATGGGTTCGTTGTGGGCCTACGAATCTTTAAGTTTCGGCGGCTTTTGGGCCTGGGACCCGGTAGAAAACGCTTCAGTTTTCCCCTGGCTCATCATATTAGGCGGATTGCATGTTTTAATAGTTTATAAAAATACCGGCCATTCATATTTTACGGCTACGCTTTTAGTCCTGCTAAGTTTCGTTGCTGTACTCTATACCTCATTTCTTTCGCGCAGCGGTATATTAGGCGAAACATCAGTACACTCATTTACCGACCTGGGCATGTTCTGGCAGTTGGTCTCGTATATCATCATGTTTTTGGTTATCGCCGTATTTTTCCTGATCGTAAGATGGAAAGAGATGCCCATTACAAAAAAAGACGAAGACACTTACTCGCGCGAGTTCTGGATGTTTGTAGGCGCCATATTTTTGGGATTATCCTGCTTTCACCTCGTCCTTGTTACCTCCATCCCCGTTTGGAATGCCATGTTTGGTACCAAAGTGGCCCCGCCAACCGATCTCAAAGGGCATTATAACATCATACAGGGATCATTTGCCATGGTCATAACCTTTTTAACAGGTTTTACCCAATTTTTAAAATACAAAAAAACAGATGTTACCCGGTTTTTTATTACTACGGCATTATATCTTTTATTCGCTTTTTTAATAACCGCACTAATAGTGTACGCAACAGGCCTTTACAAACTGCACTTTGTATTCATGCTGGTAATGCTTGGCTCCATCTACTCAATTTTAGCAAATGGAAAAGTATTGGCCGATGCCATAAAAGGTAAATTTAAGCTTGCCGGCTCGGCAGTGGCCCACATAGGTTTTGGCCTGATGCTGGTTGGCGCATTGATAGCAGCCGGTACAATGGGCGTAGTTTCGAAAAATGAAAAGGGGACTATTGCTATTAGCGGGTTTGATAGAAGTTCGGGTGTAAACGATGCGCGCGATAACGTAATGATCTATAAAAATGAGCCCGTTAAAATGGGCGATTATACCGTTACCTATTTAGGCGATTCTGTAGCCACACCAAAACGTTTTTTCAAGGTTGATTATAAACAGTTTAGTGCTGATGGTAAAATTACAGATGAATTTGTATTGAAACCCCACGTGCTTTTAAACCTTCAAGGAGCGGAACCATCGCCGGTGCCGGATACCAAACATTTTTTATTGCATGATCTATATACACATGTAACCGCTTTGCCTATCGTTAAGGAGCCACAGGGAGCCAGCGCAGAGGATGACGCCCATGGCGCAAACGATGATAAAAATTACGATCCGCCTATAACGCATGATATTGCTATTGGGGATACTATCCGTTTTAGGGAAGGCTATATTGTTTTAAGAGGGTTGAGCAAGGAAGCAAAGGTGCAAAACATCCCGCTTACCGATAGTGACGTTGCCATAGGCGCAAAACTTGAAGTGGTATCAAACGGTAAAACCTACCAGGCCGAGCCCGTTTACATGATAAAAAGTAAAAACGTTTTCGATTTTGCCCGTACAGTGGATGATGCAGGTTTAAAACTGCGCTTCGTTAAGGTCATCCCTGCGAAAAACCAGGTAGAGATAAGCGTTTACCAGCAGCCTGAAAACAAAAAGCCATGGATAGTAATGCGTGCGCTTGATTTCCCTTATATCAACTTCCTGTGGTCGGGTACGGTTATTATGATTATCGGGTTTTTGTTATCGATATTCAGGAGGAATAAAGAGTTGAAGACGGTGTAAGACTGCTTTTATTGAGGAGTTCTGTATCGGACGTAAGGTGGTTGGTCTACAAACGCCGTCATGCCGAACTTGTTTCGGCACCTCACGGGACATTCACGAGTGCTTGGTCTGCGGTTTGCATATCGTCGACTTTTCTATAGTATACCTTTACAATGAGGTGCCGAATCGAGTTCGGCATGACGTGGAAATTTAGTTTTTCGTATTATGCGCATCACAATAATAGGTTCAGGCAACGTAGCTACGCACCTGGCAGCAGCTTTTAAAAATGCAGGCCACCGCATAGTAGAGGTTTACAGTCGTGATATGCGCAATGCTGCACTGCTCGCCTATCATGTAGGCGCTGAAGCAATCGATGATCTAAGCAAAATTAACCCCGAAACTGATGTTTTCATTATTTCGGTAAAGGATGATGCTATAACCTCCATTGTACATGAGTTTGCTAAATATAAGAGGTTAACTGTCCATACTTCCGGCGCGGTTAGCCTTAGCGATTTATCATCTATCACGCCAAATGCAGGCGTATTTTACCCCCTGCAAACTTTAAGTAAAAATAAAGAGGTTGATTTTTTAACAGTGCCGCTTTGTATTGAAGGGGCAAACGAAGAAATAACCTACCAATTGGAGCAACTCGCCCAGACCATAAGCAACCGGGTTTATCGCGTAAATTCCGATCAGCGGAAAATATTGCACCTCGCTGCCGTTTTTGCTTGTAACTTCCCAAATTACCTTTACAGCGTTGCGCAACAGCTTTTGGCGAAACACGATATGAATTTTGAGATGCTCCGTCCATTGATACTGGAGACGGCCCAAAAGGTGCAAAGCAATTTACCCGCCGAAGTACAAACCGGCCCGGCTGCCCGCAAAGATGAAACTACGATGGATGCACACCTGCAAATGTTAGCTGATGACGATGCTTTAAAAACGTTATACACCTTGTTAAGTCAGGGTATTATCAAAAACGCTAATGTTAAACACACACCATAAGTAATTTTGTTACTTTTGCTGAAATGAACATTTTTAAAGTTAAGATAAACTTTGAGGCAAAGGGAACGGAAAGTGTGGAGCTTCCTATGGCCGAAGGGGAATCGGTATTAGACGTTTGCCTCGAAAACGGCATTGAATTACAGCATAACTGTGGCGGCGTATGCGGGTGCAGCACCTGCCATGTATATGTGAACAAGGGTATGGACAATATCCAGGAAATATCAGACAAAGAAGAAGATTTTATCGACAGGGCAGTTAACCCGCGTATAAACTCACGCCTGGGCTGCCAGTGTGTTTTAATTGACGGCGATATTGAAATAACTTTGCCTGATCAATCGAATTTTTTAGGCCATTAATTTGTGATTTCACCGATTATGTTTTTTGATTTCACCGATTATGCTTTTGATTACACCGATTAGAGAAGGATTGCACCGATTGGGATTACGCTGATTAACCGTTTTTAGTACCAACACAAATGACAGACAATAAATTTACCTTACCCATTCACTGGAAAGACCACGAAGACATTGCCATTGAGCTTTATGAAAAGTTTGGCGATGACTTCGATGAATCGAAAATATACCGCATCCGCTTTACCGACCTTTTGGAGTGGGTGCTTTCCCTGCCAAATTTTGCAGGCACACGCGAAGAATCAAACGAAGGACACCTGGAGCAGATCCAATCAGCCTGGGTTTACGAGTGGCGGGATAACCAGTAGGTTCAGTTTGCAGTGGGCGGTTTGTAGTAGGCAGTTAACCAGTTGAATATAGTTTTAATACTAAAAATGAAATTTGAATCATTTATTAAATTGTTCAAAATAATAACCTACCCTTTTCAATATCTCATTGAAGAGATAGAAGATATGTTGTTGCTGAAGATGATGAGACAAACTGATCGTAATAAAACAGTATCGTTTGAAGAAGTAATGAAAAAACTTAACCCTTAAAACTGTAATAAGTTTAATTGCGATATTTAGCCGACAAATATCAGTTACCCATAATCGGTGAAATCAAACGAAAAAATCGGTGAAATCACAAAAAAATAATCGGTGAAATCAAAAAAATGGAATCATTCCTTAATAAATTAAAAGATATAACAACATTCATTTTTGATGTGGATGGGGTGCTTACCGATGGCTCTGTTTTTGTGACCGAGGATGGGGTGCAAAGCCGCGCTTTTAATATTAAAGATGGCTATGCGCTGCAACTGGCCGTTAAATGTGGCTATAATGTTTGCACTGTATCGGGCAGCCGCTCAAAAAGTGCTGCATACCGGCTGAATAGCCTTGGTATTAAAGATGTTTACATGGGCATCCACACCAAAGTTGAAAAAGTAAAAATTTATTTCGAAGAAAAGCATATCAGTCCCGAAAAGGTTATTTATATGGGTGATGACATTCCCGACCTTGAAGCGATGAAACTTGCAGGCCTTCCGGTTTGCCCATCCGATGCTGTTGAAGAAATAAAAGCGATAAGCAAATATGTTTCGCCGTTTCCCGGCGGTAAAGGCTGTGCGAGGGATATCATTGAAAAAGTATTGAAAATACAAGGCAAGTGGCTAACGGAAGAGGCGTATAGCTGGTAGGTTTAAGTCCATAGTCCACAGACCATGGTTTCTTGTATGTGCATATAAGTTTTATTAAAAGAAATTAACCAAATTTGCTATAGTCCATGGACTATCGACCATGGACTATTGACCAAACATGAATTTCCCACCAATCATCCTCGCATCAAAATCACCACGAAGGCAAGAACTTTTAAGGTTGATGGATATTGATTTTCGCATCGTTTTAAAGGAAGTAGATGAATCATACCCGGATAATTTGATGCCCGAAGAAATAGCAGTTTATATCGCGGAAAAGAAAGCCTACGCTTTTGATGAAACCGTTGGCGATGAAATAGTACTTACCGCAGACACCATAGTATGCATCGATGGTCTGATATTAGGTAAACCTGAAAATGCTGAGCATGCAATTGAGATGCTGCAAATGCTTTCGGGTAAAATGCACAAAGTAATTACAGGTGTTTGTTTGCTGTATAAACACAAGTACCACAGTTTTTATGATGTTTCGGAAGTATATTTCAGCAAGCTTGCCGATGAAGAGATTATCAGCTACGTAAATAAATACCAGCCCTTTGATAAAGCAGGCTCCTACGGCATCCAGGAACGTATCGGGTTGATAGGCATTGAACGCATAAATGGCTCGTATACCAATGTGGTTGGTTTGCCCACTGAAAAACTGTATAGGGAACTGATAAACCTTGACCAAGATTAAATGGATTTGTAGGATTTAAGGATTTTTATCGGTTTTAATCCTGTTAATCCTACAAATCCGTTTAATCTTAGTCCTATTTAACCACCATTGTATTATTCTTCCTGTCTATATCCGGCAAAACGGCGTCCGGGTCAACGGTTACACTTTCGGCCGGGGTGGTTGTGGAGATTACAAACGTGATGGCAGTATTTTGCAGCCAGGTTTCAACTGGTAGCTTTATGCGTTGTTTACTGCCATCTTTCAATTTAACCTCTACAGTAAACGGCATGGCCATTTGCCCCTTATTGGCAACAGTAACCTGTATCCCTTGTTTTGGGTCTTTATTTACATATTTAGCATCGATGATCGCTAAATCAAGCGACCAGTTATTATAAAACCAACCTTTCCAAAACCATGACAAATCTTCGCCGCCGCCATTATCCATCGACTTGAAAAAATCATCAGGCTGCGGGTGCCTATAAGCCCAGTTATGGATATAATTTTTGAAAGCATAATCAAACCTGTCTTTCCCTAAAATTTGTTCACGCAGCAACACCAGGCCAAAAGCAGGTTTAAAATACTCTATGGCGTGCCTGTATTTTTCGGGTACCGCATCGGCCGCTGTCATTATTATAGGCGCATTTGGGTCGCTAATTATCGGAACGATCTCATCAGCAGGATTGCCTTTTCCGGGTGCAAATTCACTATCACGTTTGGGTGCATATTCGCCGTGGTTAAAATTATCTGCCGCATAAACATCAATAAAAGTATTAAAACCTTCATCCATAAATGCATAGCGGCGTTCATCGCTGCCTACTATCATCGGGAACCAGTTGTGGCCGATCTCGTGTGCAGTAACCCAATATAGTTCATCGCCTTTATCGGTAATGCCATCAAAAACAATTCCGGGATACTCCATTCCACCGGCAATGCCGGCCTCGTTAACCGCAACGGGGTAGGGGTAAACAAACCATTTTTCGGAAAAATACTCCATCGATTTTTTTAAATATTCCGTCGCCCTGCCCCATGCACCGTTCCCGGCGCTTTCAACCGGGTAAACCGACATAGCAAGCGATTTTTTACCACCGGGCAAATTTACCCTGGCCGCATCCCATATATAAGCCTTTGATGCGCCGAAGGCCACATCACGGGTATTCAACATTTTAAAATGCCAGGTAAGCGTACCTTTATTTGCAGGACGCGACGCAGGCTCGTTTACTTCTTCAGCACTCCTTATCATAACAGTTTTATCGCTATTGCGGGCTTCTGCAAGCCTTGCAATTTGTTTAGCTGTCAATACCTCCTGTGGGTTAAGCAATTCCCCGGAGCCAGCCACGATCATATCTGCCGGAACGGTAACGCTATAATCGATATCGCCATATTCAAGGTAAAACTCACCCGGACCTAAAAATGGCAGGGTATCCCAACCGTGGCTATCATCATATACACACATGCGCGGGAACCATTGTGCAATTTCGTATATCTTGCCATTTTTTGTGTCTGTGTAATCTGTGCGGCCGCCAAAATCGCCGGGGATCACATATTTATATTTTATCAATAGTGTTATTATACCGCCGTTTGGCGAAACTGCTTTTGGCAGCCTGATCTGCATACGGGTATCATTAACAATAAAATCGACTTTTTGTACAATTTCCCCACTTCTGATAGCTACAGATTCAATTTGGTAACCATCGGTATGCTGGTTAGGGCCGGGCGAAATACCGGTTGAAAAATTTGACCGTGCATCTCTTTTATATGTATTCTGATCAAGTTGCAGCCATAAATATTGTAAAGCATCAGCGCTGTTATTAGTATAGGTTAGCTTTTCAGTGGCTGTAAGGGTTTTAGCTGTAGTATCTATTGTGGCGTTTAGCCAGTAATCGGCGCGGTTTTGCCAGTACTTTGGGCCCGGGGCGCCATTCGCCGAATGAAACTCGTTTCCCTTTTCGGTATAAAACTGCGGTGAAAATAAATCGGCAGGCTGGTAATTTGACGAGATGGTATCGTTGGTGTTTTTTGGCCTGCGCCGTCTTTGTGCATTGGCGCTAATAACTGTTAATAAAAGAACGACGATGCCGATAAATTTCAATTTCATGTGATGATTTGTTAATGGGCAGCAATATACAAAGGATGGATTTAATATTAATTTACTTTGGATGATATGTGGTCGTAAAATTGGATCCGCCGCTGGATTTTTATTTAAGATAAAAGCTCACTATATTTCTGCAAAAAAGCACATTGCATTTTCCCGTCAATATTCCTATCGGTAAATCGTTTATCCCTGTTCATTTTGTTTGCGAAACGCTGGCTTATTTTTTAGGTTACAGCTATTATGCTTATCTGCGAAAGCATACCAATGATGCGATCAGTACACAAAACCGGCTTGTTATTTTTATAGGTGCAGCATGTGGTGCATTGATCGGCTCGCACCTGGTGGGCGTACTCGAAAACCCGACACTATTATCCCATTTTAACCTGATCTACCTGATGGGCAATAAAACTATTGTTGGTGGGATGCTCGGTGGGCTGATAGGCGTTGAACTCACCAAAAAGAAAATCGGCGTAACGGTATCTTCGGGCGATATGATGGTTTACCCGCTGATTTTGGCAATGATCATTGGCCGTACCGGTTGTTTTTTAGCAGGACTGGAGGATGGCACTTATGGCATAGCCACAAACCTACCCTGGGCAATTAACTTTGGCGATGGTATACGCAGGCATCCAACAAATTTATATGAGATCGTTTTCTGGATAATTTTATGGGTCACACTTAAAGCTATCGAAAGGAATTATCAATTTACTGATGGCTCAAAATTTAAAATATTCCTTTCCTCGTATCTTATCTTCCGTTTTTTGGTGGAATTTATAAAGCCTGACTACTTTTTTAGCTTTGGTCTATCTGTAATTCAATTGGTTTGTATCGCAGGTATTTTGTATTATTATAAAGTATTTCTTTATCCTTCAAAATTAATAAAACCTTATGCCCGAACGCCCGTACATTTATTATGATTTTACGCTCAGCATTTGTTCAAGCTGTTTACGCAGGGTTGATGCCAAGATAGTTTTTGAGGGCGATAAAGTTTATATGCTTAAAACCTGTCGGCAGCATGGGTTTGAAAAAGTTTTAATTGCTACCGATATCGAGTATTACAAAAACTGCCGCAATTATGCCAAGCGGAGTGAAATGCCGTTGAAATTTAATTCCAAAACACATTTTGGCTGCCCGTATGATTGTGGCTTATGCCAGGATCACGAGCAGCATTCGTGCCTTACAGTTGTAGAAGTTACCGATAGGTGTAACCTCAGTTGCCCAACCTGTTATGCCATGTCATCCCCAACTTATGGCAGGCACCGTACATTGGCTGAAATAGAGCAGATGCTGGATGTGATAGTAGAAAACGAGGGGCAGCCTGATGTGGTGCAGATCAGCGGCGGCGAACCAACGGTACATCCACAATTTTTCGAGATACTGGACATCGCCAAAACAAAGCCTATTAAACACCTGATGGTAAATACCAATGGTATAAGAATAGCCAAAGATGAAGCCTTTGTAGCCCGCCTGGCAACCTATATGCCCGATTTTGAAATTTACCTGCAATTTGATTCCTTTAAAAAAGAAGCCCTGGAACAATTGCGAGGGGAAGACCTTCGCGAGGTGAGGCGCAAGGCGTTGGAAAACCTGAACAAATACAATCTTTCGACCACCCTTGTTGTCACGTTGCAAAAAGGTTTAAATACCGACGAAATAGGTAAGATAATTGAATATGCATTACAGCAGCCTTGCGTTAGGGGCGTAACTTTTCAACCAACCCAACAAGCCGGACGGTTGGAAAACTTTAACCCGGCAACTGACAGATATACATTAACTGAGGTGCGTACAGCGATATTAGAACAAACAGACATTTTTAATAAACATGACCTGATCCCTGTACCTTGCAATCCTGACGCCCTTGTAATGGGCTACGCCTTAAAGCTTGGCGGACAAGTTTTTCCCTTAACGCGGATGATAAACCCTGACGATTTGCTTGATAACTCAAAAAATACCATTGTTTACGAACAGGACGAGCAATTGAAAATGCACCTGCTCAATATGTTCAGTACAGGCAACTCGGTGGATAAGGCACAGGAGCATTTAAAATCAATTATGTGTTGCCTGCCGGAGATTGATGCGCCAAATTTGAGTTACGATAACCTGTTCAGGGTAATAATTATGCAGTTTATTGATGCGCAGAATTTTGA
>Ga0206884_1012_pt1 | contig 68429 bp, 52 predicted proteins | sample Alteio_BWOrgCont_FD_152914 | JGI IMG/M metagenome (GOLD analysis project Ga0206884, IMG submission 152914) | Enriched cells from forest soil in Barre Woods Harvard Forest LTER site, Petersham, Massachusetts, United States -... | ecosystem: Environmental > Terrestrial > Soil > Temperate forest > O...
ACGGTTTTGCATGGCACTGGTCCAAACATTAAAATGCGTTCCGTATCTCACCCCGGAACGCACCATTTTCGTGTTCAACTAAACCTCAGATCGCACGTTGAAGGATCTAAGTTCTTTTTGGCAGACTGATAATGCAAACTGTTCACTCACTTCGCAAACTTCTCACCGGATTTGCCAGCGCAGCTTTTAACGCTTTATACCCCACAGTTAACCAGGCGATGACTACCGAGAGTAAAATAGCCAACAGGAAGATTCCCGGCCCGAGCTTGATGCGGAAGGTATAGGCTTCGAGCCATTTATTCATCAGGTACCAGCCTATTGGTGCGGAGATGGCAAAAGCCACCAAGACAAGCAGGGTAAATTCTTTGGAGAACAGGTAAACGATATGGCCGACCGAAGCGCCGAAGGTTTTGCGTATACCCACTTCTTTGGTCCGTTGCACCGCCATAAAGGAAACCAGGCCGAACAGGCCCAAGCAGGAAATAAATATGGCAAGGCCGGCAAATACCTGGTACAAATGGGAAAGCTGGGTGTCGGTCTTATAAAAGTCGGCGATCTGCTCGTCGATAAAATGGTATTCATATAAGGCATCCGGAAAGGTTGCGTTATATTTACTTTCTATACCGTCGAGGGTTTCCTTCAGGTTAGTCTGCCCCATCTTGATGTTAAGGGTGCCATAAAAGCCTTTTTGGCTGGCCATTAATACCGGAGGCACCGCATCTTTTAAAGAACTGACATTATAATCCTGGACAACGCCGACGATCGGCGCAGTGAAATGCCTGTTGTTCCACAGGCCTATCGTTTTACCGATGGCTTCCTGTGGACTGGCTAGGCCCAGCTTTTTTACCAAAGCTTCATTGACCACATAGCCCTGAATCGTATCGCTTGCCGCGTAAGGTTTACCGGCCAGAAAAGCAAATTGGTAGAGTTTAAAGTTATCGGCATCTGTCCATTTGAGGTTTACGGCAAAGTCCGTCTCCCTGGGTGAACGATCAAAGTGTATACCGCTGCCCCATCCGTTCTCGTCTACGGGACTATAACTGCTGTAACTGATCGCTTTGATGCCGGGCTGATGCTGTAGTTCATTCCGTAAAGTGGCCATTTTGGCTTTACTTAAGCTATCGCCCGGTATTGGTATTGTAATGACGGCAGTTTTATCAAAGCCCAGCGATTTGTTTTTGAAATAATTGAGCTGCGAGATCATCACCAGGATGCCGATGATCAGCAGTTGGGCGATGCAGAACTGCATAACCACCAATGCACGGCGTAAGGAAATACCACCGGAACTGATGTTGCTGAATTTGTTTTTAAGTGCCGAGATCGGGTTAAAACCGGATAAGACCATGGCTGGGTAAAAGCCGGATAGGAAAGTGACCGCAAGCCACAGGAGACCAAGAAAAACCAACACAACCGGCTCCAGGATGAAGAGTGCATTCAATTGAGTATCCAGCAGGCGATTGACAGATGGCAATGTCAACCAGCTCACGACCATCGCGAGCAAAACCGCGCAGAGGGTAATGATACCCGTTTCACTCATAAATTGTAACACCAATTGTTTGCGACGGCTGCCCAGCACTTTGCGGATACCCACTTCTTTGGAGCGGTTAACGGCTTGTGCGGCGGCCAAATTGATAAAATTGACACATGCAATCAGCAGCAGGAAAAGCCCGATCAAGCTAATGGCGTTAATGAGTTCTTTACTGAAATGATGACCGGTAAAAATATCAAACCGACTATCAAAATGCATCTCGCTCAGTGGTTGCAATTCTGTACGAAGGCCTATTTTATAGGCCGCTGGGTTATGACGTTCGGTGAAGGCGTCAAACTGTTCTTCATAGGTGCGGACATTGGCATCGGCAGGCAAGACGACAAAACAATAATTCTCTCCTAAAACCAGTCCCCAATTTTGCATGTTGCCGAAATTTTCATTGCCCTTCGAGCGCATCGAGGCATAAGAAATAACAATCTTTAGCGGGAAATCCGTGTTGGGCGGCATATCGGCCAGGATACCGGTGACCTTTAAATTGGCGCTATTTTTGTAACGGATGGTTTTACCGATGGCCTGGTGCCAGTCGCCGAAGAACTTATTAGCCTCGCTCCGCGTCAGCGCAACGGTATTGGGTTCCTTAAGGGCTGTTTTCTGATCTCCTGCCAGCCAGCCAAAATCTAGGGTTTCGAAAAAGGCCGGGGCAGCATAGTAGGTCTCGTCCTCTTTAATTTTTTTATTATTTACACTGAACAAACTTCCTTCGTTCCGCAGGATCGACGCGACCTTTGGTAGTTCCGGAAAATCCAAGCGTAACGCTTCCGGCAAGGGGAAAGGAACCCCCGTCTGAAAACTAAGACCCGGTTTAGTGACAAAGCCGGTTATCCGGTAGATTCGGTCTTTTTTGGCATGAAAAGAGTCAAAACTGGTCTCATACTGTACGACCAAAAAAATAAGCAGGCAGGCGGCAATGCCCACGGTCAATCCGGTAATATTGATTGCTGTATAGATTTGATGGCGGCGCAGGCTCCGCCATGCGATTTTTAAATAATTCCTAAACATATAATTTCGGTTTAATTTCTTATCATCCCACTTCGGCGTGGTTTGCTGGTACGAAATTACCGACACAATTCGGGAATAGAATTCCAAGTTATAAGATGGGATTTCTTTTTTCTGTTCCGCCTTATATTCCGCCGGGCTTTTGCCGGTCATTTGTTTAAAGATGCGGTGAAAGGTGGTTCTGGAATTAAATCCCGATTCAAATGCAACACCCAGCAGGGTGATATGATCATAAGCAGGGTCCTGCATTTTACGGGCCGCTTCTGCAACCCGGAATTCGTTAATAAAATCATTGAAGCTTTTTTTGAGTACCGTATTGATTATCCGGGATAATTCATGGGTAGTCAGCTCAAGCTTTTCAGCAAGTGAGGTTAAGCTAAGTTCCGGGTCCTGGTAATACAGCTTGGTTTTTACTGCGTTCTTCAGCCAAACGCCTTTTTGCTTCATTTCCGCAGGAAGCGGCGGTTTTAAAAAAGCAGGCGGACTTATCGGTATGCTGACTTCCGGCCTTAAATAAGCTGTAGCGGCTATCCAGATCAGCATCACCGTTACCGCGAGATAAAAAGGATAATAAACTTGTATGCTTAATTGATGACGGTAATAAAAATAAGCGATGGCAGTATAAGGTATCCATAGCAACCATAGCAGGCCAAAGCCCGCCAGCAACTTATGCAGCCATTGTAATTCAGCCCGGTAACGATCTCCCCCCATAAATTTTTGCCGCCCGTAATATCGTTCGATCAGCCTGTGGCAAAAATACAGGTAGGTAATCATTGAAATGGGCGCCAGGAATTGCAATACCGGGTTCAGCAGGATGGCTTGTTCCAGCAGCGCCGGAATGAAATGCAGCATGTCCTTTAGGCTGAATTTATATTCCGGCCGCGTTAATTTTAGTACATAAAAAAAGATCAGGGGGCCCAGTGCCAGCGAAAATTGCAGCGGAAGCCGGATATCAATGGCTGAAATACGGAACATCCATAAAACCATCACAACCATGGCCAGGGCAAGGAACCTGTTTGCGGAGCGGTTGATCCTTTTGGTGAAGCCTAACAACAAGGCAAAATTCAGCCCGGTAAATATCACGCCAAGGAAGGCCAGGTCATAGGGGTTGATATGAGAAGTATATGTATTCAAGTACGCTAACAGCATCAATCACTGTTCCAATTAGCTAACTAATTGATAAATAAAAAGTTATATGGTGACTAAAATATGGTTTGTAATAAAAACGAACAGGCAGCTGTGCGGTTTTGAAGCGCACTGCCAAGCTACTGCTCCTGATAGCTATCGGGACTGCCCTACTCGGAACGAAGGCTCTTCACCGGATTGGCTATCGCCGCCTTTATAGCATGCGAACTGATAGTAAGTAATGCAAACGCGATTGCCGTTATACCGGCAATAACAAATGGCCAGGCGTTGATATGTATCCGGTAGTTAAACGCTGTCAGCCATTTATCCATCATATACCATGCAATGGGCGAAGCAATAAGTATCGAGATAATCACCAGCTTAAGAAAATCACTTGTCAATAACCTGCTAATGCTGGACACGCTTGCCCCAAGTACCTTGCGGATGCCTATTTCTTTCGTTCTTCGTTCTGCAATGGATGCGGCCAATCCAAATAAACCCAGGCAGGCAACAAATATAGCCAGCATAGAAAACACAGTTGCCGTGCTGGCGGTGTGCTGTTCGGATGCATACAGGTTTTGAATATGCGTGTCCAGAAATTCGTAATCGAAACTTGAATTGGGCAGATCGGCCTTAAATGCACTTTGCACCTGCTGCATAAAGTACGGCAGGTTTTGCGTATTGTACCTGATGAGCATGGTATTTAACGGTTCAGTCCGTTTGCTGGTAATGTAATACACGTAACCGCCGATCTCATTTTTAAGCGACTCATAATTAAAATCTTTAACTACGCCTTTAATAATGGATTTTGGCATCATCTCAGTATAGATATATCGCCCGATGGCATCCTGGGGCTTTTTATAGCCCAGGTATTTAACTACCGATTCGTTAACAAGTAAATAACAATTGGTATCGTCCGCGGCTACTGTTTGGGGTATTGTGGTCCCGGCAAGCAGTTTTAGCTGCATGGTTTTTACTATTGAGCCATTTGTATTACAAGTTCGTACAGGATACCAGTCCTTATCGGTTATAAATTTCCTGATGCTTTTCCCGCTTTCCATATCACCGGGAAGCGACTGCGACGGTGAAGCGCTTTCCACGCTGGCCATACCCTGCAGGCTGTTAATGAAAGCTGAAACCTGCTGCTTGTTTTGAGCAGCCTTGATAGAAACAGAAACTATCCCTTTTGGATTATAACCCAGGTCTTTATTCCTGATATAGTTTATCTGCCAGAGGATAATGATAACGGAAATGATCAGGATGATTGAAGAAGCAAACTGAGACACTACCAGGGATTTGCGGATAAAATCAGCAACGGAATGCTTTATCTTCAGCTTGTTCATCAGGATAAGCGGAGAAATACGCGACAAGGAAAAAGCAGGGTAACTGCCCGCAATTATAATCACCACTATCCATGTTAGCAGCAAACCAAGCAGGATAGGCGCTGACGCCAGGGCAGATAGTTTTAATTCGATGCCCGTAATGTTTTGAAAGAAAGGTTGCAGTACAAAGCAGGCCGTATACCCGGCGATAATGGCAATAAAAGAAAGCACCGCTGTTTCAGTGTAGAAAAGCGCAAGCAGGTGCCGCCTGTCAGCACCCAGCACCTTGTTGACACCGACTCCCTTAGCACGCTTTTGCGAACGCGCGGTGGCAAGGTTCATATAATTGATGCAGGCTATACCCAGCACTAAAAGCGAAAGGAATAATAATGCCTTTACGGTGCCGATACTGCCAATCCTGCTTGAAAACCCTGCCCTGATGTCGGCAGAATACAGGTGAATATCCGCTAACGGCTGAAATATGAATTTGGTAAAAAACTGGTCCTTTTTCGCTAAGTTTTTATCAATGAGCGCAGTAGCGAGTTTTTGTGCCTGCGCAACATTTGCACCGGGCTGCAGCAGGCAATAGGTTTCATAACTGGAGTTGCCCCAGTAAGCGTACTTGCCGGCCCATGAATCCATAATGTTATACATCATATCGCAGTCAATGGTGCTGTTTTCGGGCAGGTCCCGGTAGACGCCCGAAACATGTAAGGTGTCCCTGTTTTCTACATAAATAATTTTGCCGAAGGCCGGCCCTTTGCCATACAATCTTTCTTTTGCAGACTCAGAAAGAACGACCGACCTGGGCTGGGCGAACGCCGTTTGTGCATTTCCTTCGGTAAAATGGAAGTCGAATATTTTGAACACCGATGGATCGACCATATACAGGCCCTTTTCGCTGAAATTTTTCTCACCGGTTTTCAGGGATATTATAGCCCCGAAATCGTACTTGAGCATCCTCGTCATTGCCTTTACCTGCGGAACACTCTGTACAATTGCAGGCCCGGCAATTCCCGGCAGTTGCGCCCAGACCTGCGAATTGAATGTCGGGCTGGATAGCAAGTTAACACGGTATATATTCTTCGCGTTTTTGTACATGCGGTCAAAACTTAACTCATACGAAGCACATGCAAATAAGGTAATGCATACACAAATACCGATAGCTAACCCTGCTATATTAAGCGATGCAAACAGTTTGTTGCCGGCGATATTGCGCCATGCAATTCTGAAATAATTCCTGACCATATAATTGCGGTTTAATTTTTCAGAAGACCACTTTGGAATGGCTTCGTTATACGAAATTATAGCAGCTGAACGGGAATAAGGTCTCAAATGATAAGATGGGCGCTCTTTTTTCAGGCGGTTTTTATATTCTGCCGGGCTTTTTCCCGTCATTTCCCTGAAAACACGGTTAAAAGTGGATTTGGAATTGAACCCGGCGTCGAATGCAATCCCCACCAGGGTTATCCGGTCGTAAGCAGGGTCCTGCATTTTTTGGGTTATCTCCCGGATGCGATATTCATTTATGAAATCATTAAAGTTTTTCCCAAGTGCCGTATTAACGATCCGCGACAGTTCGTGGGGATGTATGTCCAGCGTTTCCGCCAGTGAGCGCAGGCTTAACTCAGCATCCTGGTAAAACAGGTTAGCCTCCATGGCTTTGCACAGCCATTTAGCTTTTTGCACCAGGTCAGCAGCGGGCGATGGTTTTAAAACCTGGGGCGCCGGGACCGGTGCAGCAACATCCGGCCTTAAAAAGGCCACGGCGGCTATCCGTATCATCATTACCGCTAAAAGAAAGTACAAAGGATAATAAGCATAAATGCCCAGCCAGCCATGGTTAAAAAAATAAGCTGCGGCGGTGCAGGGTATCCCTAATAGCCAAAACAGTCCGAATTGCTTCAGCAAGCGACGCAGCCAGCGCAGTTGATATTTAGGACGATCAATTGAATTGGCGTTCAGCCGCCAGTGAAAGTTTCGTATCAGCCCGCAGGATAAGTACAAGTAAGTAATGACCGAAATTATGGACAGCAGTTGCAATAATGGGTTTAGGTGGCTAAAGGTCAGCGTATCATAAGTAGCCGCGCCAGTCCGCATACTCTCTTTAATCTCTACTATCAAAACGCCGAATTCCAGCAGCAAAGGGCCGAAATGCAGCAGATTCTTCCACCGAAATTTATATTCCGGGCGGGTTATTTTAAGTACATAAAAATAAATAAGAGGGCCAAGAGCCAGCGAAAATTGAAGCGGCAGCCAGCTCCAATGAGGGAAGTAAGTCGTCAGGCGGGTGTCAATACCGAATATCCAGGCCATCCATAAAACGATCGTTACCAAGGCCAGTGCAAGAAACCGGTTAGCAGCCCGATTAATTCTTTTGGTGAACCATAGCTGCAGAGCAAAACTAAGCCCGATAAATATCGTTCCCAGGAAGGGCAGGTCGTAGGTATTAATATGGAGAATATATGTATTCAATTGAAATATTTAAAGGCAATCGCTGTTTCAAACTTATAACTTATTGGCATATAAAAAATTATATAAAATAAAAATAGTGAGCTGCAACAATACCGGACATTGGGGCGTGCGGTTTTGAATTGCACGTCCCCCGCCGGTAAAGCCCCTCAAGTCCGGATATGAAAAATGCCTTCCGTATTTCACCCCGGAAAACGACAACCTTATTCTGTTTTTAGGCTCTTTACAGGGTTCATCAACGCAGCTTTAACAGATTGGAAACTAACGGTGATCAGCGCGATCAATATCGCCGCAAGGCCTGCTGCAACAAATATCCACCAATGTAACGGCTCGTGATAGACAAATCCCTGCAGCCATTTACTCATGCCCCACCAGGCGATTGGCGATGCAATGAGGATGGCCAGTGCCACCAGCTTTACAAAATCAAAGGATAGCAAAGTGGTAATGCCGCCTACACTGGCGCCCAGCACCTTGCGGATGCCGATCTCTTTGCTGCGCTGCTCGGCCATAAATGCTGACAGTGCAAAAAGGCCCAGGCAGGCAATAATAATGGCAAGGATTGCAAATGTGGTGAAAATATGGCCCATGCGTTGTACATCGGCATACATACTGGCATAGCTTTCATCCAGGAATTTGTAGCGGATGGGTTGGTCAGGTGCGAATTGTTTCCAGGTAGCCGTGATTGATTGCAGGGCACTTTTCATATCGCCACCCCTGACTTTTATGCTAACCAACGACGGGCTCAATCCGAATTGCATCGCCAGCGGGGCGATCTGGTCGTGCATGGAATCGAAATTAAAATCTTCTACTACGCCTATTACGGTAAACGTACTGCCGTTAGTGATGCGGGCGCCGACAGGTTTTTTAAGATTGAGCCTTTTTGCCAGGGTTTGATTAATGATAACCGTTTTTCCTGCTGTATCGTCAGACATATCGTACGAAAAGTTGCGGCCTTCAAGCAGTTTCATGCCCAGTGTTTTCAGGTAGGTGTCGTCTATTTGCCAGATCTGCCCCTGTACGCCCGCATCCAGCCCCGACCGGCCATCGATAAAAAATGGAATACCATTGCGGTTGGTGCCAGCAACCGGCAGGTAATCGCTGATGGAGACACTTTTTACCGGCGCCAGTTTTGACAACTCGTTCTTAAAGCTTTTGACGTTATTATTGCCAATCGTATTTGTGCCCTGGAGTATCACCACCTGTTCCTTATCAAAACCAACTTTTTGATTCAGTATATAATGCACCTGGTTGTAGATGACCGTTGTACCGATGATCAGCAAGATGGATGCAGTGAATTGGAACACCACCAGGCTATTGCGCAAAATTGATCCTTTGCTGCCTGTGCTGATCGTACCTTTTAAAACCTGTATGGGTTTAAAACCGGATAAGTAAAATGCCGGGTACAAACCTGCAATGATGCCAACCACAAATGCCGAGATCAGGATAACCGGCAGCAGCCACCATTCGCCCCAGGGCATGGTCAGCGACCTGGATGCAAGGGTATTAAAATACGGCAGCAGCAACCATGCCAGTAATAAACCAATGATGAAGGACAGGCAGCTATACAGCATCGACTCGGTTAAAAATTGCTGGATCAAACTATTGCGGTGTGAGCCTATCACTTTACGCAAACCAACTTCTTTGGCCCGGTTGGCCGATTTTGCGGTGGCCAGGTTTACGAAATTGATACCGGCAATGATCAAAATGAACACCGCCACGCCCCCAAACAGCCAAACGAAGCGGATATCGCCATGGGAAAGGCCATCCCGTACATCGTAGGAATACAAATTGATATCTGTGATTGGCTGCAGCGTCATATGGATTTTAGCGGCCTCCTGTTCAGGGTTTTTTGCACCGCCTTTTTTAATGTTGGGCAGGAAGTGGTTTCTAACCATTTGCGCCGTAATTTTCTGTTCAACATCCCTCGCATCGGCGCCGGCTTTAAGCAGTACATAGGTGGGGTAGTTAAATTGGCCCCAGTTATTTTGTTCATCCTGCCCAAACTCCTTTCCTGCCAGAGTTATCATAAAATCGTATTGCAGGTGCGAGGTGGCGGGAAAGTTCTCCATTACGGCGCTTACAGTATAGGGATTGGCCTTATCGTTATTAAAGTATATTACCTTACCCACGGGGTTTTTCCCGGCGAAATATTTATCGGCCTTCCTTTTGGAGATCACTACCGTCAGCGGGTTGGTAAGGGCATGCGCGCGATTACCATAAACCATGGGTAACTTTAACATATCCAGCATGCTCTGGTCGGCAAAGGTGGCGCCTTCCTCGTAGCTGTTTTCCACCTGGTCTGTACGGCGTAATTCAAATCCGCCGCTAACCGGGAAAAGGCGGGCCGAAAGTTCTACCTGCGGGAATTCAGCTTTAAGTGTCTTCGCCAGCGGCGCGGGCCATTCGGGGCCTTTTCCGATGGTGCCGTTGTTGGTGTACACCATCAGCACACGATAAATACGGTCGGCATCCGGGTACGATTTATCGTAACTCAACTCATTACGGATATATAAGGCAATTAACAAACAGGCCGCGATGCTGAGCGCAAAGCCCCCAACTTTTATAGCCGCGTACATTTTTTGTTTGCGGAGCTGCCGTACGGCGATCTTTAAATAATTTTTAAACATATAATTGCGGTTTAACTTTTGATGAGCCCAGTTTAGCGGGCTTTCCGGACGCAATATTACCGGCCGCATTCTTAACAGGGGTGCCAACTTATCAATTGGTACCTCTTTCTTCAGGCTATTCTTGTATTCCACCGGGGTCTTGCCGGTCATCTCTTTGAACACCCGGTTGAAAGTAGTTTTGGAGTTAAACCCCGACTCATAGGCGATACTCAGCAGCGTGAGGCGGTCGTAAGTCGGGTCCTGCATTTTCCGGGCTATTTCACGGACGCGGAATTCATTGATAAAATCGCTGAAGTTTTTTTCAAGCCCCACATTAATGATCCGGGACAGATCATGCGGATGCATCATTAGTTTAACCGCCAGTGTGGTCAATGTGAGTTCAGCATCCTCGTAAAAGCGGTTTACCGCCACCGCTTCCTTTAGCCTCCGGCCTTTTTCCTTCGCATCCGATCTGTGGGTTATGGGCATTGCCAGCTGGACACTGCTATCCAATTTTAGCATCACTTCCGCGGCCATTCCAATCAATACAAAGGCAACAGTCAAACTGAAAGTATCAGTAAAAAGCGATAGCGCGCAAAACAAACCGAGCAGGAGCAGCGCCCTGTCCAGCCGCCTGAAAGCAAAACGCGGCCTGTCCATCAGCACCGGCCGCAGCCTGCGATAAAAATCCTGTATCAGCCGGTGCGACAGGTACAAATATGTTATAACCGACACAAAAGCCAGCAATTCCAATACCGGGTTCAGTTGCCGGAAGACGGGCGTATTATAAGTAGCTGTACCAGTCCTTATACTTTCCTTAACCTCCAAAATCAAAGCGCCTTGTTGCAGCAACAGCGGGCTAAAATGCAGCAGGTTCTTAACGTGAAATTTATATTCCGGCCGCATTATTTTAAGTACATAAAAATAGATCAGGGGGCCGGTTACGAGTGAAAATTGCAGCGGCAGCCAGCTCCAATGCGAAAAATAGACTTCAAGGCTAATGTCCCTGCCCAGTACCCAAAGCAGCCATAGCACCATCGTAACCAGGGCCAAACTCAAAAAGCGGTTTGCCGCCAGGTTGGCCCTTTTAGCAAATCTTAACTGCAACGCAAGAGAGAACCCGACAAATATCGTCCCCAGGAAAGCCAGGTCATAGGGGGTGATATGGAAAGTATATGCTTTCAACTGTTTTTATTGGTGCAAAGCCTGTTCCAGTTTACTAAGTTACTGATATATAGCAAACTGCAATTTATTTGCGCAATTTATTGTAACGCAACCGGACATCTGGATGTGCGGTTTTGGGATGCCCTGCCTGAAAATAAAAAATGCGTTCCGTATCTCACCCCGGAACGCACCACGTTTGTTTCAACTAAATCTCAAAAAGAAAATCATTCCGTCCTTAAGCTTTTAACCGGGTTGGTCAGCGCGCTGCTGATGGCCTGGTAGCTTATGGTAACAATGGTGATGACGACCGTGAGGCCGGCCGCTATTACAAACACTCCGGCGCCGATGGTTATCCTGTAATCATACTTTTGCAACCATCCGTGTAAAAAGTAAAAGGCGATGGGCGATGCAATAACGCAGCTGATCAGAACGAGTGTTATAAAATCGGCCGATAGCAAAACCCAAACCTGCGGCACCGACGCGCCCAGTACTTTCCTGATGCCGATTTCCTTTTTCCGCTGCTCGGCCACATAGGCTGCAAGGCCAAATAAACCCAGGCACGATATAAAAATGGCCAAACCTGCAAAAATGCTGGCAAGTGTACCCACCAGCGACTCCAGTTGATACTGCTGATCATAAGCCTGGTCGGCAAAACTATATTCGAACGGAAAGGTTGGATTGTATTTATCGAATATGGCCCCGATCTTTTTTAAGGCCGCCTGTGTGCCCGCATTCCTGCCTATGCGGAACATTATGGCCCCGCCCCAACCAGGGTTATACACGTAAAGCGCGGGTGTAGCCGAATAAAAAGGCGACCCGACAATAGCATTCTTCACTACGCCTATAATGCGCAGCGGGTTTTTCGTATACTCAGTGGTGATTATTTTATTCAGCGGATCCTTTAACCGCAGTCGTTGCGCGGCGGCTTCGTTGATGACAATGTGCAAGGTGTCGGGCACAGCGCCACCGATGAAATCGTGGCCTGCTGTAAAGGTCATCCCCACTGTTTTAAAAAAATTGGGCGAAACAGCTGTGGTGGCCATCTCCAGCGATTCGCCGGTTTTCTTGCCCGGAAAATCTAATATGCCGAACGAAGCCGGGAAAAACAGCATGGCGCTGCCGCCTTTGGCGACGCTTTCCACCTGGCCACTCTCCAAAAGGTCCTGTTTAAACGCCATATAGTTTTTTTCGAGGTCGGGAGAGTCATTCACATACACCAGGTGATTTACGTCGTAGCCTTTAGGCCTGTCCCTGGCATACTGAAGCTGCTGGTAAATGATCAATGTGCTGATGATGAGCGCAATGGAACAGGTGAATTGTACCGCTACCATTATTTTACGCGGCAGCGAGGCCCGCTTTCCCAATTGCACAGTTCCTTTTAACACTTTTACGGGTTTGAAAGAGGAGAGGTAAAAGGCCGGCCGGCTACCCGCCAATAGACCGGTAACGAGCACGTAAGCCACCATGATGCACCAAAATGTACCATTGGTATAAGGTATAGAGATGGCACCGAACGTTAAGGTATTAAAAGATGGCAATACAAGCTGAACGATCAATATCGATACGGCAAAAGCGATTAGCGTGACCAGCAAGGATTCGCTCAGAAACTGGAAGATCAGATCACGCCGCAGGGAACCGACAGATTTGCGCACCCCTACTTCGCGCGCGCGCTTTTCAGCACGTGCGGTAGACAGGTTCACGAAGTTAATGCAGGCGATCACCAGTACCAATATGCCGATGATGCCAAACATGCGCACGTACTCGATCACACCGTCCACCGGCTTGCCGTCTTTAAACTGCGTGAGCAGGTGCCAGTTTTTTGCCGGCTGTAAAAACACTCCGATCTTTGTGCTCTTGTCCTGGGCATGATTCCAAACGATGTCTTTTATTTTGTTTTTGAAAGCTTCCGCATCGGCGCCGGGTTGCAATTCCACATACTCGGGAGTCGAATAACTCTGCCAATTTGTGCGTTCCTTTTTTGCGCCCGGGTTGGTGGCCTCGATAAAGCTGTATGGTAAAAAAAATTGGAACTGTAAAGTTGAATTTAACGGCGCATCTTTCATCAGGCCGGTAACCTTGATGTTATACTGGTTGTCGATGCGGATAACCTTATTTATCGGGTCCTGGTTACCAAACAAAGCCTTTGCAACGAATTCCGTTAAAATAATAGAATTGGGATCGGCGAAAACAGAATTAACATTCCCCTTCACCAGTGGGTATGGAAACATCCGCAAAAAATCGGAACCAATCGCTGATCCGCTGGCGCGAAGTTTTTTATCGCCAACAACCAGGCTATGCGAACCGGCCCAGCCCCTTTCCGACGCATATCTTACCTCGGGATATTTTTTCAATTCATTCACCAGCGGCATCGCCGATCCGGTTTGCGTTACGACCTCGCCGCTGTGAAAGAAGTTCAGCTTTACCTGGTATAGTTGGTCGTAGCCAGGCAGAAAAGTGTCATAGGAATATTGGCTGTATACCCATAAACCGATAAGCAATGCAACGGCCATCCCGGTAGCCAGACCGGCAATGTTAAGCGCGCTGTACACCTTGTTGTGCAGCATGTAGCGCCAGGCGATTTTAAAATAATTCTTGATCATATAATTGCGATTAAATTTTCCAGAAGGCCACATGGGGGTGGCTTCACGATGTAAAATTACCTGCGCAAATTGGTGCTGGCTGCCCAAATTATAAGATGACCAATCTTTTTTCAAGTCATTTTTATATTCTACCGGGGTTTTACCGGTCATATGTTTAAACGCTCGTGTAAAAGTGCTTTGAGAGTTAAACCCCGATTCAAAAGCAATGCCCAACAGGGTGATATGATCATAAGCGGGGTCCTGCATTTTCCTGGCCACCTCCGCAACGCGAAATTCATTAATAAAATCATTGAAGCTTTTTTTGAGTACTGTATTAATTATCCGGGATAATTCATGGGTAGTCAGCTCCAGCTTTTCAGCCAACAAGGTTAAACTTAGTTCCGGGTCCTGGTAGTACCGTCCGGTTTGCACAGCTTTTTTTAGCCACGCACCCATTTGCTTCATTTTCACAGGAAGCGGTGGCTTTAAAGAAGGAGCCGAAACGACGAGCACGCCAACCTCCGGCCTTAAAAAAGCAGTGGCCGCCATCCAGATGGCCGATACCGCTAAAAGCAGGTACAAAGGATAATAAGCATGGATACCCGACTGATTATGGTAACAAAAATAATCTGCGGCAGTAAACGGTATCCACAACAGCCATAACAAGCCGAAACCAATCAGTAAGCGATGCAGCCAGCGCAGTTCGTACCGGTACCGGTCGCCCCAATTAAATTTTAACCGCCGATAATAGCGTTCTATCAGCCTGTGGGCCAGGTAAAGGTAAATGATGACTGAAATAAAAGCCATCAATTGCAATACCGGGTTCAGTTGCCGAAAGGCCGGCGTATCATAAGTGGCTGTGCCGGTTTTTATACTATCCCCAACTCCCAATGCCTGGGCGCCCAATTCCAGCATCACGGGGCTAAAATGCAACATATCCCTCCAACCGAATTTATATTCCGGCCGGGTAATTTTAAGCACATAGAAATAAATCAGGGGGCCAAGCGCCAGTGAAAATTGCAGCGGCAGCCAGCTCCAATGAGGGAAGTAAGTCGTCAGGCGGATGTCGATACCCAATATCCAGGCCATCTGCAAAACGATGGTTAACAAGGCCAGGGCAAGAAAGCGGTTTGCGGCCCGGTTAATTCTTTTAGTGAACCATAACTGTAGGGCAAAAGTAAGCCCGATAGATATTATTACCAGAAAGGCCGGGTCATACAGGTTAATATGGAAAGTATATGTATTCAAGTAAGTTTAAAGCCTCAATCGTTGTTCCAATTTGTTAACTTGCTCATATATAGCAAATAATGGTTTATTTACACCCGTTGTTGTAACGTAATCGCACATCAGGCTGTGCGGTTTTGAATTATATATGTTCCCGGCCGGTTCAATCCCATTAGGCCCGGGATATAAAAATGCGTTCCGTATCTCACCCCGGAACGCACCACATAAATGTGTCAACTAAACCTCAGATCTCACGTTATTGATCCAAGTTCTTTACTGGAAAAGCAGTTCTTATGTCATTCATTTCTCAAACTCTTCACCGGGTTTGCCATTGCCGCTTTTATTGCCTGGAAACTGATTGTTGCAAGTGCAATAATTATCGCCACAAGTCCGCCGGCAGCAAGTAACCACCAGCTGATGTTGATGCGATAAGCATAAGCCTGCAACCATTGGTGCATGTAATACCATGCAATGGGTGTGGCAATGGCAAAGGCAATTGCAACGAGTATGATAAATTCTTTTGAAAACAAATAAACGATACTGCCTGCAGTGGCGCCAAGTACTTTACGGATACCAACTTCTTTTATCCGCTGCACGGCCATGAATGAGGCTAAACCATACAAGCCAAGGCAGCTGAGGAATATGGCGATTGCTGCAAAAATTTTATATATCTGCGATAACTGGTTTTCCTGTTTGTAAAAACTTGCAATTTTTTCATCCAAAAACTTGTATTCAAAAACAAAATCGGGAAGTGTTTGGTCAAATATTTTTTTAACGGATTGCAGTGTCGAAGACACGTTTGTTGTTGTCAGTTTTATCCCGACCTGGTTATACATGGCAACATCGGTAGTGATCAGCAATGGCGCCAGATCATTGCGGAAAGAACGGTCATTAAAATCCTTCAATACACCAACAACAGTTCCTTTGATCTGATCGTGCCAGGTGGTCATAGGCTTGTTCAATATTTCTTCAGGATTTTTCAGTCCCAAAGTTTTCACCAGCGATTCGTTCACTAAAAATTCTTTTGTGGTATCAGATGGCTGTAAATTTCTTCCCGCTATCAGCGGTAATTTATAAGTGGGCACATATTCATTGTCGGCAAATTTGGTAATGACCTGGAAGTCTGTTTGTTTTACTGCATGGTTATATTTGATAATGCTCCACAGATCAGTGCCATTTTCAACCGGGGTATTGGAACTGTATGTTACCGCCTGCACACCGTTTACAGACATTAACTGTTTCTTTAGATAACCCAGCCTGCTGATGCGCACACTATCCACACGGAAAGGAACATTGATGATGGCATCTTTATCAAAGCCCAGTGGTTGGTTCATAAAATAATCCATTTGCTTTACAATGACCAGTGTACCGATGATGAGTGCTTGTGCTATAATGAATTGAAACACTACCAACCCTCTTCTTAATGAAATGCCATTTGTGTTGGATGTGAGTTTATTTTTTAAAGCATTAATAGGATTGAACCGTGATAAAACAATTGAAGGATAAAAGCCCGCTAATGTGGTAACCACGATGGTTACAGCCAAAAGAAATAAGATAATTGCCGGATTGCTGAATATATTGAATGCAAGCGAAAGTTCTAAAAGCCGTCCCACAGAAGGCAATGCAAAAATTGTGATAACTGCTGCTATCGTTACGGCACTTATTACGATCAAAAATGTTTCGACAATGAATTGGGTTTGCAATTGAGATTTGTTGCTCCCCAAAACTTTTCTTACGCCAACCTCTTTCGCTCGGTTAACGGCCTGCGCGGTGGAGAGGTTAACGAAGTTTACGCAGGCAATTAACAGGATGAATGCGGCTATGAGCCACAATACATTGAGCAGTTGCTGGCTGATGGTTTTGTTGCTGTAATTGCTAACGCGGGTGTCATAATGCACCGCACTTAATGGCTGTATAAAATGCCTGTCTGTATTGAGCGCAGATTCCACCTTGTGTGAGTAATCTCTTAATTGCTGGTTAAAATTGTCGGCAGATGTGCTCGGCGGCAATAAAATATAGCAGCCAAAACCGGCAACATTTCCATCCCAATCGTCGGATTTTGACAGGTAATCCCCGGTGAACCCCGTTCCGTAAGACACGACGACTTTCAGCTGAAAATCGGTATTCGCCGGTATGGTGGCTAAAATGCCCGAAACTTTCAACACATCGGTACCGTGCTCGAACATATACCCGCCCATTTCCAGTTTAATGGTTTTGCCCATGGCTGTTTTCCAGTCGCCGAAATATTTTTCAGCGGTCTCTTTGGTAAGCAATACATTGTTCGGGTCTTTCAATGAGGCATACGAACCCGCAAGCAATGGGAAATCGAATATTTTAAAGAACGAAGGGCTCATGTAAAATACACCGTGCTGTTCTTTAAAATCTTTTTCCGTATTCCCATTATTATCAACGATCAGTAACTGGTCATCGTGGCTGGCAAATATCGGGGCTACCTGTTCTATTTGTGGAAAAGACGTTTTCAATCCCAAAGGCATCGGAAAAGGGACGGCTGTCTTGTAAGAAATACTTCCCCCGTCTGCGTAATGAAATTCGGTCAGCATACGATAAGTGCGATCTTTCTTCGTGTGAAAATTATCAAAGCTTGTTTGATATTGTATAATGATAAAAATCACCATACAAACGGCAATACCAACAGCCAGGCCGGTTACATTAATAATGGCATAGCTTTTATTGCGTACCAGGTTTCGCCGTGCTATTTTGAAATAATTTTTAAACATATAATTGCGGTTTAATTTGTCATGAGACCACCCGGGAGTGGTTGCACGACGTAAAACTACCGGCGCAATTGGGGCATTACGTCTCAACTTATAAGTTGGGCGCTCTTTTTTAAGATCGGCTTTATATTCAACGGGGCTTTTCCCGGTCACCTGTTTGAAAATGCGGTTAAAGGTGCTTTTAGAATTGAACCCGGATTCGAAGGCAACGCCCAGCAGCGTGATGTGGTCATAAGCAGGGTCCTGCATTTTGCTCGCCACGTCGCGAACGCGGAAATCATTAACAAAATCACTAAAGTTTTTTTTGAGCGCTATATTGATTATTCGCGATAATTCGTGGGTGTGTATTTCCAGCTTGTCAGCCAGTGAGGTTAAGCTTAGTTCCGGGTCCTGGTAAAGCCGCTTGTCTTCCATTGCTTTCTTTAGCCAGGTGCCTTTTTGCCTTAACTCAATCGACGCTGATGGTTTTAAAACCGGAGATAATTCCACGGGTAACTCAATTTCAGGTCTTAAAAAGGCTACAGCGCCTATCCAGATCATCGTCATGGCTAAAAGAAGATACAAGGGGTAACAAGCCCCCGGACTTAGTTGGTTGTGGTAACCAAAATAATTCACGGCAGTATACGGAATCCACAACAACCATAGCAGACCGAAACCAGCCAGTAAACGGTGCAGCCACTGCAATTCGTTGCGGTACCGGTCACCTCCGTTAAATTTCAGGCGCTGATAAAAACTTTCTATCAGCCGATGGGAGAGGTACAAATAAGTGACGACTGAAACAAACGCCAATAGCTGTAATGCCGGGTTAAATTGCCGAAAGATCAGCGTATTATAAGTAGCCGCACCAGTTCTTACACTTTCTTTAATTGCAAATAAAAGAAGCCCTTGCTCCAGCAACGCCGGGCTAAAATGCAGCAGGTATTTCCAGCCGAATTTGTGCTCCGGTCGGGTTAACTTCAGTACGTAAAAATAAATCAGCGGGCCAAGCGCCAGCGAAAACTGTAGTGGCAGTCGACACCAGTTGGGGTAGTAAGTTCCGATACGAATGTCGATGCCTAATAGACGGACTAACCATAAAACAATCACAAACAACGCCAATCCCAAAAACTGTTTTGCGGCCTGGTTAATGCTTTTGGCGAAAAGTAAAAGCACGGCAAAAGTGAGGCCAACAAATATCGTTCCCAGGAAGGCCAGGTCATAGGGGCTGATATGGAAAGTATATGTGTTCAAGTGTTTCAGGGGCTCAATTGCTGTTCCAAATTACTAATTTACTGATACATACTCAATAGCGTTTTATTTAAACTAATTATTGTAACGTAACCGTACGTTTGGCTGTGCGGTTTTGAATCGCAGGTAAGATAGCTTTCTAAAATTGTCAAATAGTAAAAGGCGGCGATCCGGAAACAAAAGACCCCCAGGACTTTCGACTGGAGGCTTTTGACCTTCTACCAGGTAGCCCTGACAGGAAAAAAGTCAAACTACTACAGTGCTGCCGGGTTTACACTAACAAAGTGATATACACTCCTGATATTGTGGGTTAACTTAAATCTTCCGCGAGAGACACTGCCGGGACGCGGAATCGCGCAACACGTCATTGTTTACTATTTTTCTTTCAAACGGATGGCATTGGCATCAAACATGCCCATCAGGCTGCCGGTCGCATGGTCGTCGTCTTTCTTTGCCAAAAGCAGGTTCACATCGTAACCCTGCGCACTAAAATACAGGGTGATCTTGTCGCCCTCCTGTTCAATTTTGGTCAGTGGTATATCCTTGTGCGCGGCGGTGGTATCCACCAGCACACCTTTCATATGCCCTGCCGAGTCGGCAATATTAAACTTCATGTGTGTATCTCCTTGTGGCAGGCCTTTTACCAGCACATCCCATTTGCCAATAAAATAATTTGTTTGCGTTTGCGCACTTACTTTTGCCGCGGTCACTACCAGGATCAAGGCAATTAAATTAACCAGTGTTGCTTTTTTCATATTTGAATTTATTTTAGTGTCTGATTTATGATCAGGCCATAGCCCCGGCCTTTTCTACTAAGTTTTTGGTAGCAGTAACCCCGGCATAGTCATCAAGGTATTTGGTGTCTTTTGTGTACATTTTAAGCAGGCCGCCTTCGTACTCAACGCTCACCCAGCCTGTAAAGCCCGAATTTTTGATGATCTTGAACATCCGGTAAAAATCTGTCTCTATATCATCACCGGCAGCATTAAACAGGTGCGATTTGGCGTGTACGCCTTTGGCAAAAGGCATCAGTTCGGTTATGCCTTTGTAGCGGTCATATTCTTCAAGGCATTTTGTTTTCATGTAACCTGCAATGTCCTGGGTTTCGGGTTTTGTGCGGTTTATGCAAAAGTTGCCAAAATCGGCGAGGGTACCGCAATGCGGACTGTTTACCTGTTTCATTACCCCGGCAAGCCAGCCCGCGTTACAGGATATGCCCACATGGTTTTCTACTATTACATCAATATTTTGCTTGCTTCCGTAGGCTATCAACCTTCCCAGGCTATCAACTGCGGCATTGGCAACATCCGCCGGTGCGCCGTCGCCCTCCACATTTACCCTGATCATGGGGCAGCCTAAGGTAGCGGCTGTATCTATCCATTTATAATGATTGTCAACCGCTTTAAGGCGCACAGTTTCGTTCAGGTCGCCCAGCACGCCTTCGCCATCAATCATTATCCGGAGGTTATAGCTCCCGTTATCAGATGCCCGTCTTTTAAGCTCAGTTAAAAATTGGGTATCCTTTGCTTTGTCAGCAAAAAACATGGAACAATAGTCAAGGCCGCTTATGCCTAACTCTTTTGATTTTGCCGCGAAATCGAGCGGGTCGAGCTGCTTTGTCCAAAATTGGCTCGCAAAGGAAAATTGGGAAATGGAAAGTTTAAAGAACAGTTCGTTTCTGGTGTCTCCATACAAATACCCGGGCAGGGAAGCTGCCAACCCTAAACCCGCTGCGCCTATAGTGGTGGTTTTAATAAAGTCTCTTCTGTTGGTTTTCATTGTCAATTGGTTTTAGTTTATTTAGGAGATTTTACAAAATGAAGGAAATGATACCTTTTCTACGTCAAAGATTATCCTCTACAATTGATCTAATGATTTGATTTTCAAGGTCTTTTTTAGCTGCTCCAGCGTAGCAGGGCTTTTTATGCTGATTGAAAACGGCTCGTTTGGCAATACATCAATAAAATTATCCGAAAGCGTTACCTCCTCGTCGCCAAAAGTAACTTCTACACGTGGCGCGAGGGCGCTGCTGCTAAGCTTAAGCACATAATGGTCGCCTTGCCTCGAAAGGTCAGTTTGAACAGGAGCCTTAGTATATTTCAGGTCTTTTGGCCGTTTAAAGTAAAACTCATTGGTGGATAAGACAGTGCCTTTCGCATTGGTCAGTTTTGCAGTAATAAAAGTTTTTTCAGGGTCATAGCCAATCCTGGTCAGTTCATCGTCAGGTATACTTAATGCGATGCTGCTGGAAAGCGCCTTCACACTGGTTTCTACTTTTTTCGCCCATAACACCTTGCCCTCAAAATCCATCAGTCTTACCTCCAGCGTGGCGTTTTCATTGGCGGTGAGATCGGATACGACATAAACATTGATCTTCCCATCTTCTTCATGAGGTGATACCAATACCGGTTCATAGAAATGCTTTGCCATATACATCGCGGCTTTGGGATGGCCGTAATAATCCATCGTAGCCCACGAAATTACCGGCCAGCTGTCATTAAGCTGCCAGTATAGGAAACCCATGGAGAATGGCCTGCGGCGGCGCATGGCTTCGGCATATATTTTCAGGCTTTCACCCTGCACCAGCTGGGCCAGGTAATCAAATGTGGCAAAATCGGTGGGATCTTTATACTCGGTTTTGGCGATCTTTCCTATCACCACATTGCCGTTCAGCGAGAAGTTCTTTTGATGCGCATTCATGATAGGCGACGTTACCGAACGGTCTCCGGCTTCAGTAAAGGCATCGATGGTGGCCATATCCGGGAAACCCTGGATACCGGTCTCACTCACAAAGCGATCTTTATAATTGGCCTGTTCCTCAATAGTCTTATTATTCCACCACACATTGTAATTGTGCCTGTCGCCGGAAATGAAGCTGGCCGACTGGCGTTCGAAATCTGAAGTCGGTGAACTGGAGGTATAAGGTATTTCCGGCGTGATCCTGTTTACAATGTCGGGGATGAAATAGCCGAATATCTCCAGGTAATTTGTATATATTTTTGAGGTACGCCCTGCCGCCAGTTTTGCAAACATTGCTTTAAACGCATCCGGGATCATTTCCGGGGCCGGATCTTCCAGAAAAATACTGATCTCATTATTGCCGCACCATACCGCAATGCAGGGATGGTTGCGCAGCCGCCGCAGCTGGTAATCTATCTCTTTGGCAATGTTCTCTTTTAAGAATGACGGCGGCGTAGCATTGGCGAACATAAAGTCCTGCCATATCATGATGCCCAGGTCGTCGCACATATCATAAAATTCCTGTGTTTCGTAGTAGCCGCCGCCCCACAGCCGCATCATGTTCATGTGCGCGTCGGCTGCGGTTTGCAGGAAACGGCGGTAGCGTTTGGTGGTCATCCGCGTAGGAAAATGATCGAAGGGGATAATATTAGCGCCTTTGGCAAATACCGGTATGCCGTTCACTATAAATTCAAATTTACGCCCAAGCGAATCACGGTCCCGATTCAGTATTACCGAACGCAGGCCAGATCGGGTAGAAACCATATCAGCCGCATGCCCGCCGGTAAGCAAAGTTGCCTTAAAATGGTACATATCCTGTTTGCCATAACCATTCGGGTACCACAATTTAGGATTTGCAATATCGATAGGGTAGCTGATATCATTGGTGCCTGTATGCAGGATAACAGGGTAGCTAAAAGATTTGGATTGACTGCCTTGCATATATTCTACTTTCAGGATGGTATTAGCTTTCACAGTTGAAAGCACCCTCACATCAACATTAATATGCGCGGCCTGGGTTGTGATATCGCTTTGCTGTATGCCCAGGTCTGCTATCCTTTCATCTTCCCAGCATTGGAGGTACGCCGGCCGCCAGATACCGCAGGTAACTATGTTTGGCCCCCAATCCCAGCCGCCTTCATAGGCCGCTTTGCGCACGTAGCTCTTATTACCGGCGTCGAGCATTTTGGCTATCGCGCTGGTATCCTTGCCCTCATTTTCTTCGGGGTGTGCCTTATCAAGCCGGGCCAGTTCGGGCTTAATGCGGTGAAAAACTATGGATAAAGTATTGGTTCCCTGTTTTAGGTACGATTTGATATCCACACGCCATTCGCGGAACATATTATTTGCATGTAATATCAGCTTACCATTCAAAGAAACATCAGCAATAGTGTTCAGGCCTTCAAAAACAAGGTCGATATGTTTATGCTTAAGCAGATTTTGATCGGCAGTGATTGTTTTGCGGTACTCCCAGTCTGCATCGGATACCCATTGCACTTTTTTTTCATTGTCGCGATAGAAGGGGTCGGGTATCAGCTTATGGTCCAGCAGGTCGGTATGGACCAGGCCCGGCACCGTGGCGCTGCGCCATTCGGCCAGTTCAGGTTTCGAGCCACTGTATTCATGAAATTCCCAGCCGCTTTCGAGCGGTATCTTTTGTGTTTGCGCCAAAGCCGGCCCGCATAATAAAATGCAGGCAGTGATGATTTGTAGTATTTTTTTCATATTCCGGAGTTTATAATTATTATACAATTTTATCCGGTTTGTGAAGATCAGGAGTGCCACTTTACATAAATAAAAGTGGTACTATGCAAGTTATGGTGCCACTCGTAAATTGAGGCTTAGTCTGAAGTCGAAAGTATAGGGCGCTCCGAGAACCGCGTGCGGACGGAACAGTAAATTTATCCCGCTTTTTTACTGATAAAATAATGTATCTTAATTTCATTGCCCTTAATTTCAATAAATCCATATTTTGCTTCCCTATAAGGGGGTATATCTTTTTTAAAGCCTATTTGTATGCGGTTCTCAGTATGAAAGGTGCAAATTTGATAATCGGACGATAGATGCTGCTGTAATTCAATGTCAAATTTGTCTTTAAACGTGTAAACCGGTTTAAAGACGCCATTATTTATGATTCCAATTTTAACGCTGTCTTTTGTAATTATTACCCTTTCTTTTTTTTCGTCAAGCCGAAATTCAATATGACGGAAATTATAAATGTGATACAAAATGCCCTTAGTTACGAATGATGTAGGAATATAGAAATGAGAATTAAAATTGTCGTTTGTAAAAACAGTTCTGGTTGTTAATCTGGACGCCATATTTAATGGAATATTCTTAGTTGTCGCTTCTACTTTTATGGGGTCGTGAATTTCTATAATATCGCCATCCGGCATGCCATCTGTATTTACAAAATATTTATCCCCTAATTTATTTACGACGAAGGGGCAACCTGAAAAAGCTGAGTCGGTGGTGCCTGTCGACTTATTCTTAAAATAAATTGTACTACCGAATTCACCATGACAATCTGACGTAACCGCGCAAGTTTCATCTTCAAAAAGCGGGACTTTTATGATTTCAGGATTCTTTACAAATTCGCCTTTGTCCTCATCAAGATAATAGGTGCATTTATGAAATTCGGTATTGACAATGATACGGCCATGCCAATAGTTTAGTTTAGGGTAAGTGTCCTCAAGTATCCCTTGAGGTACTTTTATTTCCTTTTTGTTTTTGCCGCTTTTTTCTATGATGTAGAATTTTTTAATAGCTTGAGTCGACATCGGGTCCCGAACTTCATAGAACGCATAATATTTGTCATGAATTAACAATGCTTTGGAAAGTTTCCCCTCAATGTTCTCCTGTATCGTGTCCCTTGATACCTTAAATATTTCCGGGGAATCTGTTTTGGGGTTTAAGGAATGATAACAGTTCTTGCGTTTCGCTATTTGAGGATTATTGAGCCTTATTTTAGACCCCAAAGTCAGAAATAATATCAAAATAAAACAGACCGTTTTGGTGATCATAGAGGTTGGGTTAGTCTCATTAAAGGTATAATATTAATTGCTGGCGTCATAATTCTCAGGAAGATTCGGATGTCTTGTTTCCAACCACAGTCTGCCATGTCCGGAGACAGTGTCTCCATTGGCAAGTCAACAAGGTCAATCAAAACAATTACCGCTTTTTCAATTCCCTATAAAATTTCTTACATTTATTATATGACTATCGTAGTTAACCCCCATAACCCACAGGAAGAACATGCCTTACTGGCATTTCTGGATACTATGAAGTATGACTATAGCCGGGAAGATGAAACTTTTATTTTATCCGAAGCCCGGCAAAAAGAAATATTGGAGCGCGACAGGGAATACGAAGCCGGCGAAACCGACACCTATTCAATCGATGAGATCATCGCTCAATTAACATCAAAGAAAAATAGTGTACCAATTGCAGGTTCTTCGCAAAGCGAGCTATAATTGACGCAAAATAGGTTGTCAAAAAAACAATTTACTAAAACTCCAGTGTCAATTTTAAATGCCCGCCTAATCCCGTTTGTATTATTTTCATCAAGGTAGAGAGACGAATATCAGATGAATTGTTTTCAATACGGGAAATGTAAGATTTATTGGTGCCGCACTTTTCAGCCAGTTGCTGCTGGGTCATACCTAATTTTAACCTGGCTTCCTCTAAAAGAACCCCCAGGTGAAAAGTTTCAAATTCCTGCTCCCATATTTCTCTTTTAACCGCACCGCGCCCGCCATATTTCTCATCGAGAATTTGGTCTAAGGTTGTGATGTCTTTATTTTGAACTGTTTCCATTGTTATATTCCTCTATTATTTTTAGCGCCTTTTCTATTTCCTGTTTTGGGGTTTTTTGAGTTTTCTTTTGAAAAGCGTTCCCTAATACTACTAAGTTGCCTTTGTCAAAAAATGAAAATATGCGGTAAATATTACTTCCAACTTCAATGGGGATTTCGTATAACCCCTTTGTTCCCTCTATATGTTAAAAATACTTTTCAGGAATATGTTGTGTTACCCGGATTAAATTTAATGTCCATTCAATCTTGGCCTGTACATTATCCGGCTGTTGCGCATAGAAATCTAAGAAATACCTCTTATAAGCAACTACCTATCGTATTAAACTCACGGCACGAAGTTAACCAATCAGGCAACTATTTAAAAATAAAAGATGACTTTTTATTAATTGCAATTCTTGTGCGTTTTTTTGCTGGAAGTGGTCAACACCTTCCGATTGATAGAGGTCAACCCTTTGCATTGCCAGGAAAGATTTTCAAAAACATTCAGGTATGCTAAGGTGCGCGATTTTCCATTCGTTTTGTTTTCAAGATAAAAAAGCAGTTGGTTGTTGTCAATTCAGTATTTCATACCAGTCGAAATCCTAAACGGTTTGTTTAGGGCAGGGCTTGCCGTCCATGATGCTTAGCCTGATTCGCCCCGATAGTTATCAGGAGTCTGAAGTCCTAAATAAAGACAATTTGACTTAGGACTTCCGACTAAAGACTTTTGGCTTAACACTCAAGGTATTCTGTCGGTGTTTTACCCGTCACTTCCTTAAATGCCCGGTTGAAACCCGTTTTGCTGTTGAAACCGCTCATATAAGCAATATCCATGATGGTGCGTTCTTCGTTGACCCTATTCTTCAATTCAGCCTCCACGTAACGGATGCGGTATTCCTTGATAAAGGTGAAAAAGTTTTTGTTAAAGGCTTTATTTAGTGTTTGTGAAAGCAGCAGTTTTTTGATGCGGGTCAATTCGCCCAATTTTTCGATGGTTAGTTCCGGGTCGAGATAGGGTTTATGCTCGTCCATAAATTTTTCAAGCTTCAGCTGATAGCGTTTCAGGTCGTCCCCATGCAGCGCTGATTGGGAAATTTCTTCTTTTGCCGGGATAAAAACAGGTATGCTTTTTTGCCAGATACCCAGCACCACGAGCAGGAAAGTCATAATGATGAAACAATACTCGTTGGTGATAATGGTAATATCGGTATTGTCATAGTTGGTAATGAACCTTGCGAGGACACCTTTGAGAAAAAACTCTGTGACCTGCAGCGCGATAATGACGATCATCCAATTGACGGTAATACTACCCGGGGCCCCCGAATAATTCTCGCGGATCAGTTGCTGGTGCTTCCTGAGCATATCGATGCAAAACCAGAAATAATAAAGAATAAGGCAAAGTACGGCCGCCATCCCGATATTGTAACCTTTTGATCCGGTTTGCGAGACCCATGATGGGAAAAAAGCCAGGAGTACGACTATGAGTACAACCAACGGCGAATAGAGGTAGAGTTGTTTTATTCCGAAGCCTGTTTCCGTATCGGTAATGTATTTGATATACCAGCCGCAGGTGATGATAGTGCTGATGCCAAATGCCGCCGCTATCGCGCTGAACAGGGGGCTGCCTGTGATTAGTGATACTTCATCAAAGCTGAATTTTACTACGAAGGTTGCCAGTATAGCAATGAGCAGCTTGTCGCTGGTTTTTAGCGGCGATTTGAGAATACCGATTAACACAATACCGATGATTGCCAGGATAATTCCGATGGATATTAGAAAGTGCATGTTTACGGGGACGAAAAAAATAATGAACCAGTTAAAAGTATAAAACGAAACTGTACGCCGAAGAAATTCTTTAGACTAAAAATTTCAAACAAAAAGAAAAGTTTCGATCGGTTACAAATTGAACCACCCAATTAATGGTCAACAAATAGAAACAGAGACAATTAAATCAAAAAAAGGGCCTTCTTAATTTTTTTTTAATAAATAGTATTTTTGATTGCTAAATCGATTTATTTGAACTTTATTTGCTAAAAAAATTTAGCTGTAGGGTCATTTTCATTTTTCCCGTGTCGTGTAAGTGCTTATATTTTCGTGCCTGTTATTGGAGGTTGTTTAGTCCGCGCCAGGCAGGCAGGTGCAACGGGAGAGATCACAAAAGCACCAAACAAAAAAATAAGAAAGCGATTATAAACAAACATGAAAAAAGTAATATTAGCCGCCCTTCTATTATGGGCAGTAGCGGTAAAGGCACAACAAAAGGTAATACAGCTTTATCCCGGCGCAGCGCCCGGTTCTGAAAAATGGACCTGGACCGAAGCCGAAAACGATGACAATGCCTTGAAAACCAAAGTCGTTTACAACGTCAGTCACCCTACGCTAACAGTTTACCCTGCCGATCCTGCCGTGCAGGCAACCGGTACAGCGGTGGTCATTTGCCCCGGCGGTGGGTTTCATATATTATCAGTTGACAAAGAAGGCGCCGATGAGGCAGCCTGGTTAAATAAAAAAGGTGTCACCGTATTTGTATTAAAATATCGTTTGGAGCACACCAGTAGCACCGACCCTGTAAAGGAATTTAGCAACAAAGCCGCCCAAAAAGGCTTTGAAATGGACAAGCTGGAAGTTATTCCCTTAGCCGTTGCCGATGGCCTGGCTGCAATAGCATGCGTACGAAGCCATGCGGCTGATTATAAAATCCTGCCCAACCAGGTAGGTATCCTTGGCTTCTCAGCAGGAGGGACCGTTGCCGTATTAAGTGCTATCAATGCAACCGACGAAAATCACCCCGACTTTATTGGCGCCATCTATCCATACATTTCAAAAAGTTTATTAAAACCCGCGCCTGTTGATGCCCCGCCATTGTTTATTGCAGCAGCATCAGATGATCCGTTAAATGCAAACGAACAGCAACACACTAACCTTTACAATGCGTGGCTTAAAGCCAAACGCAGTGCCGAACTGCATATCTATGCAAAAGGTGGCCACGGCTTTGCTATGAGTAAACAAAACATCTCAACAGATAACTGGATTGACCGTTTTGGCGATTGGATGAATGACCAGGGCTTGTTAAAACCGCTGAGCAATGAAAAAACGGCAGCGCAAAAATCTGCCGAAGGCTGGGCCTCCTTACAAAAATATTATGACGACCTGGTGCATAACGACTGGGCCTGGCTAAGTAAATACAGCGATGCGAACACCCAACTTGCACCTCCGGCCCCGGGCGAAAAACGTGTGATATTTTTGGGTAACTCCATAACCGAAAATTGGGGGAATTTTGACCCTCAGTTTTTTACGGATAATGATTACGTCAGCCGTGGTATTGGTGGCCAGGTATCAGCACAAATGCTTGTTCGTTTCCGCGAGGACGTGATCAACCTGAAACCCTTAGCTGTAGTTATCGAAGCAGGTACAAACGACTTTGCCCAAAACCGGGGTTATATTGCTCCCGAAAATATATTCGGCAACATCGTTTCTATGTGCGAGCTGGCTAAGGTAAACGGCATAAAACCAATTATAGGATCTATATTACCAGCAACAGACTTTTCATGGCACAGAGGTTTAGAGCCCGCCGAAAAGATTGTAGCGCTCAATGAAATGCTTAAAGCTTACGCCGCCAAAAATCATTTCACTTACATTGACTACTGGTCGGCCATGGTAAACGATAAAAAAGGATTGAAAGTTGAACTGGCACAAGACGGTTTAGTACACCCCAACCTGGCAGGTTACAAAGTAATGGAACCACTGGCAAAGGCAGCCATTACTGAAACGCTGAAGAGAAAATAACCTAAAATGAAATACAAAAACCAACTATTTTCATCGTCGATTTCATCAGCCTTCAGCAAATTGGCACCAGGTAAAAATCTAACTACCATGTATATTAACTATCTGTAAATCGTTTTAGTTTGCTAAAAGCTATTCTTTTGATTAGTTTTAGTCGCCATTTTTCTCAAAGTCGACTTATGAAAAAAAAAATCTTCCTTTTCCTTGCCTTTGCGATGCTTACCGCTTTTACGCCTCATAAGGAACTTACCTGGATGGCTATAGGTGATTCGATAACCTATTTAAATGGAAAGCCCGAACTAACTAAACATCGTATTTCGAAGGGCTACATGGATGATGTTGTGGAAAAACTGCCTTATGTAAAATTTGTAAACAATGGACACCCCGGTTGGACAGCAAAAGGCATTGCCGATAATATTAACAACCTAAATTTGGTAAAATCGGATATTTATTCGGTATTCCTCGGGACGAATGATTGGTGGACGTGTTTGCCGATAGGTACATTCAGCGATTATGAAAATAACACCGGCAGCCAAACCGTCTATGGTTCATACCGCATCATTATTGATAAGATCCGCAGCCTTAACAGCGGGGCGATAATTATACTGATAACGCCTTTGCACCGTACAGATTATGTTGATCTGAACAACCCATCAATTTTTATACATGGCGATTATAAAGCGAATAATGATAGTGTCTATCTTTCACAATACGCCGACGCGATCAAAGCAATAGCCAAAACTGAAAATTGTAAGTTGGTTGATCTTTATTACAAAAGTGGGGTGACAACCAAAAACGCCGTAAAATATCGCCGCTTGCGTGATCCTGAAACAAATGAGTATAAAAATTATACCTACCCCGAATATACGACGATACCATACCACCCTGCTACCGACGCTTACCCGTACCCGCCGGAAGCAATGGACTGGGTTTACGATGGTCTGCATCCCTCTGATAAAGGCCACCAGCGTATAGCTGATATGTTAATTAAGATAATGAAGAATTATTGAGTAATTATGACGATACATCGCGCAGTTGCCCTGTCCGAAAAAACCTTATATTCGGATGTTTAAACAGCGTGTTTACTATTGAACCTGCTGTAATTAAAACTGAGGAAAAATATTTTTATGCCAGAGCAATGGAATAACTTTTTTGTGATGGTGGGTGGCGGCGCAGCGGCACTTGCAGGTTTGATTTTCGTCGCGATGTCGACCAATCATGCGATCATCCTACAAAATACAACACATAAAAACCGGGCAATTAACATGCTCTCGGGCTTCACTGCAACTTTCATGGCAAGCGGTCTTGCACTTATGGGGAATCAATCTCTTGAAATGCTTGGCTTTGAGTGGCTTGTTCTCTGGCTCATCGCAACAATCATTTTCGTTAGGGGCTATGTTATAGCTATCAGATCGGGGATGAGTTTTATTGGATTGAACGTGCCGCGCCTTGCAGGTGGTACATTATGCTATCTTGCTGAAGTTATAAGCGCAGTTTTCCTTATTCTTGGATATAGTTCAGGGCTTTACATCGCAGCTGCCGGAATCGTTGTTTTATTCGCGTTCCTCATTTCGGGAGCATGGCTCCTTATGATCGGCATCTACGAAGACCGGGCTAAGTGATGGCAATTGCAGATTTGCAATCTGCGTAGTCGTTAAAAAATAAAAAAAGCTATAAGTCAACAACTCGAACAAAATTGTTATGAAAGCTGTGATCACAGTAAACGTGATTCATTAATTGTCGGGAACTGTCACCTGGGATGCAACTGCATACCAGCGCCCGTTACGTTCTTCGTAGACATCCAGATAACAAGTAGTGACAGTAAATTCTTTTTGCGCAGCTTTGCCATGTACGGTGGAGGTGGCGTTCACCAGACCGATACTGCCAAAAATCCGTACCCGAACACTATCAACTTTGGAAGAAATGAATTCCTGATCTGTAGACAAAAGGTTCTTCAGAAGATCTTTTTTATGAAATATTTTCCCGCCGGGAGAAACCAATTCCATGTCATCCGCATAGATACCGCGCATGGTCGCTGTGTCCCGTGTAACAAAGGAAGCGATCCATTTTTCATTCAATTCTTTGAGTTTTTTAATATCCGCTTCCTGCGCGGATACCACTTGTATTGAAAGACCCAGTAACAATAACAGAAGACAGTATTTCATAAACTATTAATGATTTTGAACATAAAGATCGGCGATTATATTTAGTGTTTTTGTTAAAACAAGTTAAAAGGTGTTAAATAACATTGGAAATATATCCTGATGTACCTGCCTAATTGAAAAGCCCTTGCCGTAGGAGGAGCGGCACGGCTTTCCTGAATTATCCGGAGATTTATTTCTTTTCAGATATTTTTTTCAGCGTATTATTCCACAGGTCATGCCCGCGGTGCATTACGGCCGGGTCAGTTCGGCGCAGTTTTTTTGCGCCATCGCCGTAAACACATTCCTCCATAATGACATGTGTTTTGCTGGCTTCAGGTACCAAATACCAGGTATGATAAGCCCGCATGCCTGTACCGTTGCCATACCAGCCGATACGGCTGTCCAATACAAATTCATTGATACGGCTTTTGATATGTACACCGAAGGTGTCCCAGTCCCACTCGGTACCTGCTTTCAATAGGCCATCGGGACTGTTATGAATAACGACATTTTTAGAGTTTGAATACCATTGCGGCCATTTGGCAGCCTCCTGGATGTGGCGGAATACGACGCTTACAGGCGCACTGATGATAATTTCATTGTGCGCATACAGGTCGGCCGTTGTGGGCGAAAATCCGTTTGGCCAGTGAATTGCCGGGTTGGCTTTGCCCCGGTCTTCGGTCACCTGGTCTTTTGTTTGAGCCTTCAGCGTATACAATGCACTTATCAGCAAGGCGGCGGTTAACATCATTACTCGCCATGGTTCAATTTTGAATTGCTTTTTCATCACTTAAATTTTTGTTAAAGAATATAAGCAAAGTTCCATAGGTTTGCGGATGAAGGGATTAACATATGTTAATTAATGCAGTCCGATAGCGATTTATGACCAACTGTCTTACCGGCTATATTCAGCAATACCGCTTTGTCCCGGACGAAGACCAGGCTCGGCTGGACCAATACTTCGAAGTCATGAATGCGCGGGAAGGCGACAGCATGTTTGAAGGTGGAAAGGTTTGTAGTCATCTATTTTTTGTCTGCAAGGGAGTGATCCGGATTTTCAGTTACAGCGAAAAGGGCATGGATGTCACACATTATTTCTATAGGGAAAACCAATTCTGCACCATTTTAGAGAGTTTCGATAAAGGCACGGTTGCTGCGCCGCGGATCGAAGCCTGCTGTGATACCACAGTTCTGAAAATTTCGAAGGGAAAGCTGCAGGAACTTTATGAACGGCTGCCTTACCTGAAGGCCATCATCGATGAGGCGATGCAATCCGGTTTATTCGAAAAGATTAGGGTGCGCAACAGTTACCTGGGGCTGGAAGCGGAAAACCAATATAAACTCTTTATAAAACAGCAGCCGGATATTGCCCTGCGCGTTCCCGTTAAGGATATTGCATCTTTTTTGGGCATCACACCGCAATCGCTCAGCCGCATCCGCAAGCAGATACGTTAGGGTTACAGATAAAAACTGAAATGGATACCCCCGCCCGGTTAAACGTTCGCGCTTAACCGAAAAATAATTGCGGGTGTCTGCACTCGCGTAAATAGCGATGAGGGTAAGAAACAAAAAGCCTCAAGACTTTCGACTTGAGGCTTTTGACTCGCCTTATAGCGTCAGTTCCGAAGCCTCGGAAAACCTGCGCCCTCCCTAAAGCGGATATGCGCTTAACAAGTACCCATCCGGCGCTTGTAATTTATAATTTACTCCATTTAGTTTCGCCGATTAGTTCGTTCGGTTGTTGATATTCTCTTATCTCGTCAATATCCCTTAAAGTATAACCAAGCACAGTTGAATAAACAATCGTCAGCTCATCCGAAATTATGGCTTCTATCAGTTTAAAGGCTTCTGCTAATTCTTCATCCGGGGTGTTAGCGCCATATAAACTCATATGGGTATGAAAATCGCCTAAATTATTATTGCCCGAAAACCCAATTGTAATTTCTTTATCGCGGGTTGTCAGCCACAATGTTAATAATCCCGCGCTACTTTTGTATTCTATGTCTACAACATCGCCGGGTTGCGCGATGCAATGTTCCGTAAATTGCGGAAAATACTCCAGCATTTTCAAAATAACGTAATTGCTAAACTCCCGCTGATCCAAAATATGATTTTTATATAAAAAAAGCCTCAAATCTTTCGACTTGAGGCTTCTAACTTTCCAGGTAGCGGGAGCAGGACTCGAACCTACGACCTTCGGGTTATGAGCCCGACGAGCTACCAACTGCTCCATCCCGCACTGTTTTTTTATTTATCACCCTTTGTTCATAACCTCAAAAAGTGTTCCAATTTGTCAAAAATGCAATTTGCACTGCCTTTTAATTGGACTGCAAAGATATAATTCGTTTCTTTGCAGTCCAAATATTATTTTGTTTATTTTTTTATGGCGCATAAAGCAGGTTTTGTAAGTATAATTGGTAAGCCCAACGCGGGTAAATCAACCCTGATGAATGCACTTGTCGGTGAAAAAATGAGCATCATCACTCCAAAAGCGCAGACTACACGGCACAGAATACTCGGAATTGTGAACGATGAAGAATACCAGATTGTGTTTTCGGATACCCCTGGCATCATCAAACCACATTATGCCCTGCACGAAAGTATGATGCACCAGGTAGATGGTTCCATTGTAGATGCCGACCTTATTTTACTGGTGACAGATATTTACGAGGAGTATGATGAAGCCGACGTTTTAAAAAAACTGGAGGGCTCACAGGCACCCCTGGCTGTATTGGTTAATAAGGTAGATCAGTCGGATGAAGAAACCGTAAAAACCAAGATAGAATATTGGAAGGAAAAACTAAATCCCAAAGCCATCTTTGCTATTTCGGCACTAAAAGACTATAACGTTTTGGCGGTAATGAATTTTGTGATAGAACACCTGCCTGAACACCCGGCCTATTACGAAAAAGATGCACTTACCGACCGTAATGACCGCTTCTTTGCATCTGAAATGATAAGGGCGCAGGTGTTTAAACAATATAAAAAGGAAATTCCGTACAGCACCGAAGTAATTATAACCGCGTTTGTAGAAGGGGAGAAGCTGCACCGTATCAGCGCGGAGATCATCGTGGAGCGCGATTCGCAAAAAAATATCATCATAGGCAAAGGCGGCGAAATGCTTAAAATAGTAGGCACTTACGCCCGCCGTGATATGGAGGAATTTTTCCAGAAGAAGATATTCCTCGAAATGTTTGTAAAAGTGATCCCCGACTGGCGCAGTAAAAAAAATTATCTGAAACAGTTTGGGTACGAATAAATTACGATTTACGGATTACGATTTTAGATTTATGCTGATCGTATTTGTAAATTAGTACCACGTTACGAAGCGGTTTAATTCTATAAATCGTAAATCGTAATTCTAAATTCTAAAATCAAAATGAGTAACATAGTAGCCATAGTTGGCCGCCCCAATGTAGGCAAATCAACTTTATATAACCGATTGACCGAAAGCCGCAAGGCTATTGTTGATGATGTGAGCGGCGTAACCCGCGACAGGCATTACGGTGTCTCTGAATGGACTGGCCGTTCGTTTACCGTAATTGATACAGGTGGTTATGTAGCCAATTCCGATGATCTTTTTGAAGCAGCCATCCGCGAACAGGTGATCATCGCCATTGAGGAAGCCACAGTTATTTTATTTATGGTTGATGTTACCACCGGTATCACCGACCTTGATGATGAAATAGCCAGTTTGCTGCGTAAAGGCAAAAAACCGGTGTTTGTTGTCGTTAATAAGCTCGATAATACCTCGCTTTTAGCTGATTCGATGGTGTTTTATAGCCTTGGGTTGGGCGAACTGTACAATATTTCATCAATGACAGGCTCCGGTACTGGCGAACTGCTTGATGAAGTGGTAATACATTTTGATGCTGAGCAGTTGGAAGAAAATACATTACCAAAATATGCTATTGTAGGCCGGCCGAATGTGGGCAAGTCTTCGATTATCAACTCATTGATTGGTAAAGAGCGCAATATAGTTACACCAATTGCGGGTACCACCCGCGATTCTATCCATATCCATTACAACCAGTACGGGCATAATTTTATGCTGATAGATACTGCCGGCCTGCGTAAAAAAACAAAGGTTAAGGAGAATATCGAGTTTTATTCGGTAATGCGAACCATCAAGGCGCTGGAAGAAGCCGACGTGGTTATCCTGATGATAGATGCTGTTGAAGGCATCGAATCGCAGGATATCAATATTTTTCATCTTGCCGAAAAAAATAAAAAAGGTGTTGTCATCGTGGTTAACAAGTGGGACCTCATCGAAAAAAACAATAAAACCATCAAGGTTTTTGAAGAGCAGATCAGGGATAAGATAGCACCGTTTAGCGATGTGCCAATTGTATTTACATCAGTTACCGAAAAGCAAAGGGTATTAAAAGTAATCGATACCGCCAACGCTGTTTACCAAAATAAGATCCGGAAGATACCGACCTCGAAACTAAATGAGGTAATGTTGCCCATCATCGAAGCCTATCCGCCGCCATCCATAAAGGGTAAGTATGTGAAGATAAAATATATCACCCAAATAGCAGGCACATCGCCGATGTTTGCGTTTTTCTGTAATCTTCCTCAATATGTGAAAGAGCCTTATTACAGGTTTATCGAAAATAAATTACGCGAGAACTTTGAATTTTCCGGTGCGCCCATTCAGGTTTGGTTTAGGCAAAAGTAGATTTAATTTGAAGATGAGTTAATTTGAAGATTTGAAAATGAGTGATTAATTTTCAAATTTTCAAATCATCAAATCAATTTATTGCTTCCACCGCTTTTTTCAAAGTAACATCGTCACTGTTCAATGCCTCAAAATAGGCATTGTCCCCCCATTTAAAACGGGCGGCAAATGCTTTCAGCATCGTTTTAATAGCTGGGGTAGAGGTAGCTACCTCGTGCGAATCCATTTCTTTAATAGTGTTTGATGCATATAACAGGAATTTATCAAACTCATCATTGCTTACATTATATTGTTTAACAAAATCCTCAGCCGATGCAAATTTGTTTAAGGTGGGCTGCATCTTGTCGATAACGTACGCCGTAAACAGCTGTTGTTCGTCCAGTTCTTGCATTAACGACGTGTTTTGGGAAGTGTCGGCCGGTACAAAAATATCGGGCATAATGCCGCCGCCGCTAAATACTTTACGGCCACTTAAGGTATGGTAAGGTGATGGCCGCTTAAAAATGCTATCATCTAAATTGCTTTGGGCCGAAAATAACTCACCCTTTCGCATCCGCTCTGAAATTTCATTATGATAATTATCAACGCCGCCTTTGTATGATTTTTGTATCGACCTTCCTGAAGGTGTATAATATCTCGCTACGGTAAGGTTTATAGCTGATCCATCCCCGAAAGGGAACTGCTGCTGCACCAATCCTTTACCAAATGAGCGGCGGCCGACGATTGTCGCCCTGTCAAGATCTTGCAAAGCGCCGGCAAGTATCTCACTTGCCGATGCCGAATATTCATCTATCATTACTGCCAATTTCCCATCCTTAAATTCGCCCGAATCGGTAGCAAAATAATCCCGGCGTTCTTCGTGTATACCTTTGGTGTAAACAATCAGCTTATCTTTCTTCAAAAACTCATCGGCAAGCGCCGTAGCCGCATTCAGATAGCCACCGCCATTGCCCCTTATATCAAGCACCAGTTTTTTAAGGCCTTGTTTTTTAAGTTTATCAAGCGCTGCCCTAAAATCGGCATCGGTAGTTAAAGCAAACTTGCTTATTTTGATATAGCCAACTTCTGGCGCAACCATATAAGCGGCATCAAGGCTGCTCAGGTCAACATGTCCGCGCTTTAGTGAGTAAACCTTAATAGCAGGGGTGCCGGGCGCTAAAACAGAAAGCGAAATTTCGGCATCTGTATCGCCCCTGAAAACTTTATTTACCCCTTCAACGGTAAGTTTGGTGCCCGAAAACTTTTTATTGTCAACGCTGATCACTTTATCGCCTGAAATAAGCCCAGCTTTTGCAGCCGGCCCGCCGGGATAAACCTGTGTTATAAAAAGCGTATCGCGCAGCAACTGGTACTCTAACCCAATGCCGTTAAACCCACCATCAAGGTTTTCAGTGATGGATCGCGCCCGCTGAGGCTGCAAATAAAGCGAATGGGGGTCGAGGTTTTGCAACATGTTATTGACGGCAACGCCTTCAAGGCTATCCTCGTTTACCGAGTCGACATAATTATCTTTGATAAGGGTTAGTGCTTTTGATACTTTATTATCATGCCCACCCAACGAAAAACCCAGGCTATGGTTATTAAAATTACTATCACTGATATATAAACCAATAGTTATCCCAACCAACAACAGCACAATCGACCTGAAAATTATACCTGCACTTCTCTTCATATGCCACTTAATACTACAAAGTTACAGATAGTACAATAGATTTGAGATGTGAGATATGAGATTTGAGACAAAAAAATTAAAATGGTTTAATTTTTACAAATCTTATTTTAAGTCACATGTCTCAAATCTCATATGTCAGGTCTAAAATTGTGCTATAGATTTGAGATATCAGATTTAAGATTTGTTTTAATAAAATCAACCACTCACTCAATCAACCTAATCAACTACTCACCAATTTCTCAACATTTTTACCCAACTTTGCTGAAAAATTAATAGCCTTAGATGGAAAGAACGACTGAAAAGGATTCTAATTACAGCAACCTGGATAAAATGTCTGTTACAGAGCTGCTTCAAAATATAAATAAAGAAGACCAGTCTGTCCCCTTGGCAGTAAATAAGGCTTTGCCGCAAATAGAAAAACTGGTGACTATTACTGCCGGTAAAATGAAACAGGGGGGAAGGCTTTTTTATATCGGCGCCGGTACCAGCGGCCGTTTGGGCGTGGTTGATGCATCGGAATGCCCGCCAACGTTTGGTGTGCCCTTTGATTGGGTGGTAGGCATTATTGCCGGTGGGGATGGCGCTATACGCAAAGCCGTTGAATTTGCTGAAGATGATACCCAACAGGCCTGGATAGACCTGCAGGAATATAATATTAATGATAAAGATGTGCTGGTAGGGATAGCAGCATCAGGCACAACGCCTTATGTTGTGGGGGGATTGAAAAAAGCAAACGAGCACAACGTTACCACCGGATGCATTGTATGCAATAGTGGCAGTCCCGTGGCTGCGGAGGCAAAATATCCCGTTGAAGTAATCACAGGGCCTGAATTTTTGACAGGTTCCACACGCATGAAGGCCGGCACTGCACAAAAACTGGTTTTAAACATGCTTAGCACCACGGTAATGATACAATTGGGCCGTGTAAAAGGCAATAAAATGGTTGATATGCAGCTATCGAACGATAAACTTATTGATCGTGGCACAAAAATGGTAATGAAGGAAACCGGATTGGATGAGGCAACCGCAGCCGGTTTGCTGAAAAAATATGGCAGTGTGAGAAAAGCGGTAGAGAATTATAAAATTGATTAATTGATGTGCAGATTTGCGGATGTGCAAATATGCGGATGACAAGGAGGCAATTAAAACATTTGCAAATCTGCATATCCGCACATTCGCACATCGATCTTCACATCCGCACATTTGAAATTAATAAATGCACGAGATAGAACCATATTATAAATGGCGCGACGATTATGTTGCAGCGGAGGATGAATTTTCACCCTTCTACGCAACTGAATACAATGAATTTGAGTTCGATAAACAGGTATATAACTACCTGCTGCACCCGCAATGGGATTCATTCGGCTCAAATACTTTGTACATGAAAGTATTGTTTGCTGATTATGAACGTTCATACGCCATCATTGAGTTTATAGGTGAGTGGAATGATGCCATCAATAACGACATTATGCTGCTTAAACGCGAGATACTGGACCTGATGGTGGATAATGGCATTAACCATTTTATACTGATAGGCGAAAACGTTTTAAACTTCCACTCCTCCGATGATTGTTATTATGAAGAATGGTTCCAGGATGTAGAGGATGGCTGGATAGCCGGTATAAATTTCAGGGAACATGTGATCGACGAGTTTAAACGCAATAACATCGATTACTATATTAACTTTGGCGGCGAACTTGACGACCTGGGCTGGCGCACGTTAAAACCCATCCAGGTATTTAAAAAAGTGGAGGAACAGTTGATAAGGAGGCTGAGTTAGTTGATTAGAGACTGGAGATTAGAGATTAGTTGGAAAAATATAATCTTTCAATACTTTGAGTTTGCTGGCCATCGTAACCATTAAACTTTTGTCGGATCCAATGTCTAAAATATCGTATCTAATAATTAAATTTGTATAAATAATTTTAAATAAAAAATGGAAAATAATAGTCCTGATTACGTTTATAAAAACGTAACACAAATAAACGATGTTGACGCATCAAAAAAATATTTGGCCAACGTATTCTTATGGATGTTCGGCGCCCTGGCTATCTCGGCAATTTTTGCTTATGAATTTTTTATAACCCCAAGCCTTTTAGGCCTTATAGTACAGCCAACGGTTAATGGAGGCCTCGCATATACCGGATTAGGGTATGTTGCCGTTTTTTCACCATTGGTGTTTTCAATGGTTATAAGTTTTGGGTTTAACCGGATATCCTATCCTGTAATGGTATTTTTGTTCCTTGCTTACGCGGTTGTGATAGGGATCAGCTTTAGTGTACTTGGCATTGTTTATACCTCATCTTCGATATTTGGCGTATTTTTGAGTTCGGCTGTGGTTTTTGGTATTATGGCCATTGCCGGTTATACCACAAGTATAGATCTGTCAAAAATGGGATCGATCCTGATGATGGTATTTTTCGGCGCATTTGCGGTTAGCATAATAAATTTCTTTTTGGGCAGTGCGCAACTTCAATATATAATAAGTTTCGTATTCGTCATTTTAATGATCGGCCTTACCGCATATTACATGCAAATGTTAAAACGTATAGGAGCGGGTATTGAATATGGCGCAGAGGAATCGAAAAAGTTGGTTGTTATAGGTGCATTTATTCTTTATACTACCTTTATTAATTTGTTTATCTCGATGCTCCGTATTTTCGGCAGAAGGAACTAATTGAAATTAATATTTTGAAAAAAGCCGCCTGCTAACTCCAGGCGGCTTTTTTACGTATAAAAAGCTTAGGCAAGGGACTACGGCAATTGTCACCCCCAAATAAAAAGAAAAAAGGCTTGGGAGCCGGGGTTCATTAGTTGTCCTATGGCAAGTCCCTATCCTTGCATTTTAATTGTTTATTACGCATCTTTGCAATGCTTATAGAGAAAGACGGAGGGATTAGACCCTGCGAAGTCTTGGCAACCTGTGCTTACAAGGTGCCACATTCTACTCGATAGCCTCCGGGCATCGGGAAAAATAAGCGAAAGTCATACACGGCCGACTTTTCGATATAAGCTATTATTTTTTGGATTACACCGATTAATTGATGATTTCACCGATTATGGAATCCCAAAACAAAATCGGTGAAATCACAAACAAAAATCGGTGAAATCATAAAATGAGTATTAGAAACGAACTACAAAAACGCATCCTGGTAATTGACGGGGCTATGGGCACCATGATACAGCGGTACGAATTATCCGAAGAGGATTTTCGTGGCGAACGGTTTCGTGACCATGCCTCTGACCTGAAAGGGAATAACGACCTGCTGAATATTACGCGCCCGGATGTTATCAAAGCAATACACAAAGAATACCTTGATGCCGGTGCGGATATCATCGAAACAAATACCTTCAGCACCCAGCGCATCTCACTGGCTGATTATCACCTTGAAGAGCTTGCATATGAACTAAGCTATGAAGGCGCACGCATAGCCCGCGAGGTAGCTGATGAATACAATTTAAAAACACCCGGCAAACCCCGTTTTGTAGCCGGCGCCGTTGGTCCAACAAACAGGACAGCCTCACTATCGCCCGATGTAAATGATCCCGGCTATCGTGCTGTTAATTTTGATGATCTCGCCGGTGCATACTATGACCAGGTACGCGGCCTTGTTGATGGCGGCAGCGATTTGCTTATTATTGAAACCATATTCGATACGCTAAATGCCAAAGCCGCACTATTTGCTATTGACCGCTATAAAAACGAATGCAAAGCCACAGGCAAAGATTACGCGCCGTTTAGGGGATTGGGGGGCATCATGATCTCCGGCACCATAACTGATGCCTCGGGCCGTACTTTATCCGGTCAAACTGTCGAAGCTTTCTGGAATTCGGTACGCCACGCCAACCTGCTATCGGTAGGTTTAAATTGCGCTTTAGGGGCAAAAGAAATGCGTCCGCATATCGAGGAACTTTCGCAAAAGGCAGATGTGTTTATCTCTGCCTATCCAAATGCCGGGCTACCCAACGAATTTGGCCAGTATGACGAAACTGCTCACGAAACCGCCCACCAGGTAGATGAGTTTATGAAAGCGGGGCTGGTAAATATTGTTGGCGGCTGTTGCGGCACTACGCCTGAACATATAAAATGCATTGCCGAAAAGGCGGCAAAATATCCACCTCGCATCAAGCCTGAAATTGAACCATATCTGCGTTTAAGCGGCCTGGAGGCTGTTACACTTACGCCAGAAACCAATTTTGTAAACATTGGCGAACGTACAAATATTACAGGTTCACCAAAATTTTCCAAGCTGATTTTGGCTGAAGATTACGAAGCCGCGTTAACCGTTGCCCGCCAGCAGGTGGAAGGTGGCGCCCAGGTGATTGATATTAACATGGACGAGGGGATGATCGACTCCGAAGCAGTGATGGTTAAGTTCCTTAACCTTGTTGCTTCTGAGCCTGATATTGCCAAACTGCCTATCATGATCGACTCGTCCAAATGGACTGTTATCGAGGCTGGTTTAAAATGTTTGCAGGGGAAAGGTATCGTAAACTCTATCTCGCTAAAAGAAGGCGAAGAAAAATTTAAAGAATTTGCGCGCAAAATATTAAGCTATGGCGCTGCAACGGTTGTGATGGCTTTTGATGAAACTGGTCAGGCCGATTCATTGGAACGCCGTAAAGAGATATGCCAGCGGTCATATAATATATTGGTTAACGAAATAGGTTTCCCGCCGCAGGATATTATTTTTGATCCTAACATTTTAACCGTTGCCACGGGCCTCGAAGAACATAACAACTATGCAGTTGATTTTATAGAAGCAACACGTTGGATAAAAGCCAACTTGCCACACGCCAAAGTAAGCGGCGGGGTAAGTAATATTTCGTTTTCGTTCAGGGGTAACAATACTGTTCGCGAGGCTATGCACTCGGCATTTTTATACCACGCCATAAAAGCCGGGCTTGATATGGGTATTGTAAATGCCGGCATGCTGGAAGTTTACGAAGAAATACCAAAAGATCTGTTAGCATTAGTTGAAGATGTACTGCTTAACCGCCGCGATGATGCCACGGAGCGTTTGGTAGAATTTGCCGATACTATAAAAAGTAAAGGCAAAGAAATTGTACGTGACGAAGGGTGGCGTAAAGCCCCGGTTGCCGAACGTTTATCACATGCGCTGGTAAAAGGCATCATTGAATATTTGGATGATGATGTGGAAGAGGCAAGGCTGGCTTATGCAAAGCCACTTGAGGTAATTGAAGGCCCCCTGATGGACGGCATGAATGTGGTGGGCGACCTATTTGGTTCCGGCAAGATGTTTTTGCCGCAAGTGGTAAAATCAGCCCGTGTAATGAAAAAGGCTGTGGCTTATCTACTGCCCTTTATCGAGCTGGAAAAACAAAGAGTTATTGATGCAGGCGAAGATAGCAGCGGCAGCCGTGCCAATGCCGGTAAAGTTTTAATGGCCACTGTAAAAGGCGATGTGCATGATATTGGTAAAAATATTGTCGGTGTAGTTTTGGCCTGCAATAATTTTGAAGTGATAGACCTGGGCGTGATGGTACCGGCGCAAAGGATAATTGAAGAAGCTAAAAAACAGAATGTAGATATTATCGGTTTGAGCGGCTTAATTACGCCCTCGCTGGACGAAATGGTGCATTTTGCTAAAGAAATGGAGCGCGAAGGTTTTACAATTCCGCTTATAATCGGTGGCGCTACAACATCACGTATCCACGCTGCTGTAAAAGTCGATCCACATTATTCGGGCCCTGCGATACACGTTTTGGATGCTTCACGGAGTGTTACCGTTTGCAGCAGCCTGATGAACAGGGAGCAGCGCGAACCTTACGTAAAAGGCATAAAAGAAGAATATGCAAAGGCGCGCGAAGCGCATTTAAATAAAAAATCGGACAAACGTTTTGTTAGCATTGAAGAGGCGCGGCGGTCAAAATTCCAGATCAGTTTGGATGGCGATGTTGCCAATAAGCCAACCTTTACAGGGACAAAGGTATTTGAAGCTTACCCGCTGGAAGAATTGGTGCCTTATATCGATTGGACACCGTTTTTCCATACGTGGGAACTTCGCGGCAGCTACCCGAAAATATTTGATGATAAATATGTTGGTGTAGAGGCTAAAAAACTGTACGATGATGCACAGGAATTATTAAAGAAAATAGTTAAAGAAAAATTGCTACAGGCAAATGGCGTAATAGGTTTCTGGCCTGCAAACAGCGTTGGGGATGACATAGAAGTATATACTGATGACACCCGCAAAACCCTGCTTACCCACATTCATACTTTACGCCAGCAGGCTGAAAAAGTAAAAGGTGAACCCTATTATGCGCTATCCGATTTTATCGCACCAAAAGATACCGGCATACCCGATTATTGGGGAGGCTTTGCCGTAACAACAGGCATAGGCTGTGATGAACTGGTAGCCGAGTTTGAACGCGACCACGATGATTATAATAGCATTATGGCCAAAGCCCTTGCCGACCGTTTGGCCGAAGCTTTCGCCGAAAAAATGCACGAGCTGGTACGTAAAGAATACTGGGGCTATTCAAAAGGGGAAAACCTGGGCACCGATGAACTGATAAAAGAAGAATACCAGGGCATTCGCCCTGCGCCAGGGTATCCTGCTTGTCCCGATCATACCGAAAAAACAACATTATTTGAAATACTGAAAGCCGAAGACAATACCAAAATGCACCTTACCGAAAGCTTAGCGATGACGCCAGCTGCATCCGTAAGCGGGTTTTATTTTGCACACCCGCAGGCACGTTATTTCGGTTTAGGCAAGATCAGTAAAGACCAGGTTGAGGATTATGCGGTACGTAAAAACATGCCTTTAGAAGACATTGAAAGATGGTTAGGCCCGAATATAAATTATTAAGAAACAAATAACAAAGCGCTCATTGCGAGGAACGAAGCAACCTCGACATATGCAAATCAATGAACCTGTGCGTTCACCGGAGTCGTTTTATTCTACATCGGGTAGTCCGCAATGCATAGTTCAGAGCTTGCTTAGTGCCTCGCAACGACGTGGTGGAAATTGAATTACGTCAAACATGAAAATAACGGAACATATTAGTAACGCAAAGAATAAAACACTTTTCTCATTCGAGTTAATACCGCCGTTAAAAGGTCACAGTATACAAGGCCTTTATGATGCTATTGACCCTTTAATGGAATTTAAGCCGCCGTTTATTGACGTAACATCATTGCGGGAGGACTTTATTTACAAGCAGCATGAAAGCGGTCTGCTCGAAAAATTGAGTTATCGCAAACGCCCGGGCACTATTGCTATTTGCGCGGCCATCATGAACAAATATAAGGTAGATACCGTACCACACTTACTTTGCGGCGGCTTTACCAAAGATGAAACCGAAAATGGGCTTATAGACCTTCAATTTTTAGGCATTGAAAACGTGCTGGTGCTGCGCGGCGACGCCCGCCTGGCCGATGCATCATTTATACCTACTCCTAATGGCCATTGCTATGCAACCGAACTGCTGCAACAGGTAGTGAATATGAACAACGGCATATATCTGCACGAAAACAAGGGCGATAATTTAAAAACCGACTTCTGTATCGGCGTAGCCGGTTACCCCGAAAAACATTTTGAAGCACCCAACTTAAAAAGCGATTTCAAATACCTTAAACAAAAGGTAGATATGGGCGCAGGCTTTATTGTTACCCAAATGTTTTTTGATAACCAGAAATATTTTGATTTTGTAAACAGCTGCCGCGCTAACGGAATTAATGTGCCTATAATTCCCGGCTTAAAACCCATCACCACCTCCAAACAATTGGTAAACTTGTCCAAAACATTCCATATCGATATGCCCGAAGACCTTTTCGACCTCATTACCGGCTGCAAATCGGAGAAAGATGTAAAAGATGCGGGTATCGAGTGGATGATAAACCAATGCAAAGAACTGATGGCTTTCGGCGTACCTGTGCTACATTTTTATACAATGAGCAATGCCGGGCCGACAAAAAGAATTGCAGAGGCGATATTTTAAATATATCTTTCGTTCTTAAACCTGGAATAATCATAATTCATCAATATGAGAACGCTATTTATTGCCCTACTAATAGCATTGCCTGCTATTATTTTTGCCCAACCAAACTTTCATGAAGGGTACGTTATCAAAAATAACGGGGACACTTTAAAAGGATTTATCAATTACAGGGAATGGGTATACTCTCCTACAGAAATTGAATTTAAGCCAGGCAATGGCGCTGATGTTGCGAAGTTTGGTCCCGGCGCTATAAAAAGCTTTCAAATAAAGGGCCTTGAAAATTATTTTAGTTACTCAGGCCGGGTGAGTACGAACGAAAATATTTTTCCGGCCCTGCCTTACCGTCTTGATACAGCCACGCAGCAAAAGGCTGTTTTTTTAAAGCGACTGGTAGCCGGAAATAACGTTACCCTTTACTATAATAACGAACAAAATAAAAAACGATTTTTTATAGCTGAAACAAACCAGCCCCCCGTTGAACTAAAATACTATGAGTATTATGTTGCCATAGGGGGTAATGAAATATTTGACAATGTATTTAGGGGGCAATTAATATTGTTAAATAACAAATTTAAAAATGGGAGCCAAAAACTGCTGAACGCAATTGCAGAAGCAAGGTACGTTCAATCTGATCTTGAGCAGATTACGACCCGTTTAAACGATGAAAATATAAGTAGCCCGGCGGCAAGCGAAAATACAAACAGCCACCCGAAATCTGCCAGGTTTTTTGCTGGTCTGGGCGCCAATGATATTACAACCACCTATAAATATATCCAATCCGTAAACAGCGTAAGCAATAGCAGCGGAACAACTACTTCTTATGACTACGCTTCTTATCATTCTAACACCATCGCCCCTAAGATAAATTTAGGATTAGACATTTTTATAAACCCCAACGTACAACAATTTATTTTCAGAAGCGAGTTGTCGTTTTCGTATTCCAATGGGTTATTTGACCGCACTGTTGAAGCGGTTGATGGAGACTTTCTTACCTATAACTATCAATTTACGCAATATACAACCTCGTTAACGCCCCAGCTGTTGTTTAATGTTTACAATACCGATAAATTGAAATTTTATATTGATGGTGGTGTAACGTTAAATTTATCCTCTTACACATATAATAATGCGGCCGAAGTTGCTCAAAACTCGCTTCAGCTTAATTCTTTTTGGGCTTATTTCCCTTTCCAGGCCGGTGTTGTTTTTAATAAAAAAGCAGAGGTTTATTTTACCTATAGCACCGGCGCAAGCTTTTCTAATTATACTGATTTTTCGGTTTCTAACCAGTATATGTCCCTTGGATTTAAGTACCTGTTTTAGTGGTCAGTGAGCAGGTAGCCTGCGATTTAATTACAGACTGCAAATCAGAAAAGGATGCAAAGATGCAGGTATGTATAGGCTGATAAACCAATTCATAGAATTGATGACTTTTGGCGGCCACCTGTACTTCATTTTTATACCTTACCTTGAGTAACGAAGGGCCAACGAAGAGGATTGCAGATGTGAGTTTTAATTAATCGATTTGTTTGAAAATTGAACGTAAATTTATTTAAAAATAGATTTTTTAACATAATTATTTTAGAAATGCTACTTTTAGTAATATATTAAGGAAGGTAAAATAAGCATTAAATTGCTTTTATAGTTAATTAAAGAAAAATATGGCAACTAAGAAAGCAATTTGGATTTCTTGTGATCTCGGATTAAAAGGGGATTATACAGGATTATATACTTTATTAGATACATTGCAAGCTAAAGAATGTGGCGACAGTATTGCATTTTATCAAAAAGAGTACAAGGGGGATTTGAAGCAGGCAATAAAGGAAGAATTAGAAAAAAATGTTAAGTTGAATAAATCTGATAGAATATATATAACCTATTTAGACGATGAGACCGGCAAAATAAAAGGTAGCTTTATTTTTGGAGGAAGAAAAAGAGCTCCATGGGAAGGTTATTCTGTGGGAGCGCAAAATGTAGAAGAAGACTCTATTTAATGCGAAAAGTAATTCTTACAGATACTGGGTTTTGGCTTGGATTAGTAGATACGACAGACCAATATCATGATTCTTGGTTGGCCATTGCTGAATTAATTGAAAATAATGACATTATATTTCCCTGGCCGTGTTTGTATGAAACGATATCTACCCATTTAACAAGGAGAAGAGATAGATTAATATTATTCGAAGAATTTATTTCTAAGCCCAATATGATTTTTTTAGATGACAACATTTACAAATCAGAAGCTCTTCGACAGGTTTTTTTAATTAACAGGATCAGTGGACGGGCTTTTAGTTTAACAGATGCAGTAATAAGAGAAATTCTAAAAGACATCAATATAAAAATCAATTACCTTATTACATATAATGCACCTGACTTTAAAGATATTTGTGACCAACGTTTAGTTGAAATAATTAGTGATTGAATAAGCCAAATATTTGAGATAGGTCTTCACGGGTTGTTATAATAAACCCAATAAACATCAAAGCCCGGCTACTACACCAGGCTTTGACTTATGATTTTTTTTGACTTAAGACTTTAAACTAAAGACTTTCGACTTAGTTTACCACACCTTAATCCTATCCTCCGGCTTTTTATACATTTTATCACCTGGCTGCACATTAAACGCGGTGTACCATGCATCGATATTGGTTACCGGTGCATTGGCGCGGTATTGCTCCGGCGAGTGCGGGTCGGTTAATATACGTTGTGCGGCAGACTCAGGGCGTTGCGAACTGCGCCATACCTGCGCCCATGCGAGAAAGAAACGCTGGTCGGGGGTAAATCCGTCTATCTTTTTATGCGATTGGCCTTCTTTTGTTTTCTTAAATGCAGCATAAGCAACATTTAATCCGCCCAGGTCGGCAAGGTTTTCGCCTAAAGTTAATTTACCATTCACGTGCAGGGTATCCAAAATGGTAAAGCCATTGTATTGGGCAACCACCTGGTCGGCACGGGTTTTAAATTTATCTGCATCATCTTTTGTCCACCAGTCGCGCAATGTGCCATCAGCATCATACTGGCGGCCCTCATCATCAAAGCCATGGGTCATTTCGTGGCCTATTACAGCGCCTATGCCGCCGTAGTTTACAGCATCATCAGCACCGAAATCAAAGAATGGAAACTGTAAAATGCCTGCGGGGAAAGTAATTTCATTATTGGTTGGACTATAGGACGCGTTTACCGTAGGCGGCGTCATTCCCCAGCGGGTTTTATCAACCGGTTTGTTGATCTGGTCAACAGCATAATTATACCGCCATTCTGATATGCGCCTCAGGTTGCCGAAATAGTCATCACGATCTATAGTAAGGCCGGCGTAAGTTTGCCATTTATCAGGATAACCAATTTTTACACTGAAAGCAGCCAGTTTTTTAAGGGCACGTGCCTTTGTTTCGTCACTCATCCATGTCAAGTTTTGAATGCGCTCGCCCAGTGTGGCTTTTAAATTATTTACAAGATCAACCATGTATTGTTTAGCTGCCGGCGTAAAGTATTTGGCAACATACAATTGCCCTAATAATTCGCCTAAGCTACCATCAACCAACCGCGACATACGCTCATTACGTGGCGCCTGTACTTTTTGGCCGCTTAATGCGCTGCTATAAGTAAAAGTCGCCTTTACAAAAGGTGCGCTTAATGAGCCTGCCGAGCTTTTTAAAATATTCCATTCAAGGTAAACTTTCCAGTCATCAACAGATGTTGAAGCCAGCAGGGCATCTTCGGTTTTAAAAAAGTCAGGCTGACCAACTAATAAAGTATCCTGTCCCGGTACTTTCATTTCGGGCATCAATTGCACCCAGTTTAAATGCGGGGTAGCTTTGCTAAAATCGGCAACCGAAAATTTGTTATAGGTAACATGCGGGTCGCGCATGGCAACACGGCTCAACTGTGCCTTAGCCAGTTGTGTTTCGAGGCCAAAAATAGTAGCGGCGTTTTTTGCAGCGGCGTCATCGCTTGTACCAGTCAGGGTAAATAACGTAGTAATATATTGTTTGTAAGCTTCCTGTATTTTTTGGTTGCGGGCATTATCCTTTAAATAATTGTCACGGTCGGGCAGGCTTGTACCGCCCTGGTTAAGCTCGGCAATGTGTTTGGTAGGATGTTTGGAGTCCTGGCTTACCCCAAATCTGAATAGCGGGTCACCCTCACCATGGGTACGTTCAAAAACAACCTCGCTGATCACGCCATTAAGGTCACTTATTTTGCTAACGCGTTCAAGAGCTGGTTTTATTGGGTCGAAACCGCGTTTTTCAATAGCTAAGCTATCCATGGCGCTGGCGTAAAGATCGCCAACCCGCTGTTCAAGTGTTCCTGCCGGATGGCTTGTCTTACTTACTTCAGCCAACAGGTCAAGCAGCCGTTCGGTATTTTCCTGGTTCAGCATGCCAAAGCTACCCCAGCGTGTTTCTTTCGCAGGGATGGGATTGTTTTTTATCCAGTTACCATCGGCATACTCAAAAAAGTCATCGCCTGGTTTAACGGACAGATCCATATTTGCCGGATCAATAAATTTTTTAGGTGGTGAGGTAGTTTTTGTTTTCCCATTTTTACCACCCTCAATGGTAAAAGCGCAAACCGACAGGCATAACAGCCCCGCCAGTATAAAATTTGTGAATTTTATCTTCATCATAATTAATTGTTTTCTAATACAGGTCAGTCCAACCTACAGCAAGTTGGTTTTGTTAAATACTCAAAGTTTAAAGATAATAAATTATAGATAACACCGAAAAAAGATAAGGACAGCCCACTAACGGTTAAACCATTTTACAATAAATGATGATTTTACATTTTTTAAAATCGCCCTTAAAAAGTGCTGTAGAGGCAAAGTTTTCATGGTTGAAGAGGATATTTAGTATGATAACTTTTTAATTGTAAAATTATTGTGGCAGAGTGCAGTTCATAGTTCATGGCTCATAGTTCATGGTAGAATTTCTTTTAGTTCATGGCACATTCGTTTTTTACTATGGACCATGAGCTATGAACCATGAACTTTTTTACCATGAACCATGAACAAATTGTATTTTTGCACCTATGAGTATTCCAAAAACATACCTGCCGAAAGAAGCTGAAAAAAAATGGTACAACTACTGGTTAAAGCACGAATTTTTTAAATCGGTGCCTGATGAGCGTGAACCATATACTATAGTCATTCCGCCGCCAAATGTTACCGGGGTGCTGCACATGGGGCATATGTTAAACAATACCATACAGGATGTATTGGTACGCCGCGCCCGAATGAAGGGTAAAAACGCTTGCTGGGTACCTGGTACTGATCATGCCAGCATAGCTACCGAAGCAAAGGTTGTTGCCATGCTTAAAGAAAAAGGCATCACCAAAAAAGACCTTACCCGCCCCGAATTTATGGCTTACGCCTGGGAGTGGAAAGAGAAATATGGCGGTATCATCCTCGAGCAACTAAAAAAACTTGGCGCCTCCTGCGATTGGGACAGGACAAGGTTTACCATGGAAGATGATTTGTCGGAAGCGGTTATTGATACCTTTATCCATCTATATAAAAAAGGCCTTATCTATCGCGGTATCCGCATGGTAAACTGGGACCCACAGGGAAAAACTGCGGTGAGTGATGAAGAAGTTATCCGTAAGGAGGTAAATCAGAAGTTGTATTATATAAAGTATTATTTGCTGGGAACACAAACTGCAAAGTCAGTTAATCATAGGGGGGAAGACCCTAACTATATAGTTGTAGCCACGACCCGGCCTGAGACTATTATGGCTGATGCAGCGATTTGTGTTAATCCAAACGATACTCGCTATCTACATTTACATGGCAGGCAAGTGCGAATTCCATTGATAGATAAAACCATAGATATTATTACGGATGAATACGTAACCATGGACTTTGGTACCGGTTGTTTAAAAGTTACCCCTGCGCATGATCTTAATGATTATGCACTGGGCCAAAAACATAACCTGCCCGTTATCGATATTTTAAATGATGACGGGACTCTAAATGAAAAAGCGCAAATATTAATTGGTGAGGACCGTTTTGCAGCCCGTAAAAAAATAGCTGTTTTATTAGAAGCCGATGGTTACCTGGAGAAAGTAGAAGATTATAAATCGCAGATCGGTTTTTCGGAACGCACCGATGCGGTTATCGAGCCAAAACTATCTATGCAATGGTTTTGCAAAATGGATGAAATGGCCAAACCCGCACTTGATTATGTTTTAAAAGGCGATATAAAGCTGATCCCCGAAAAATTCAACAATACCTACCGTTACTGGATGGAAAACGTACAGGATTGGTGTATAAGTCGACAACTATGGTGGGGCCAGCAGATACCAGCCTGGTATTTACCGGATGGTCAATTTGTCATCGCAAAATCACGTGAGGAAGCGTTTGAACAGGCTATTAAGCTAAAAGGTGAAAGCATAAAGCTAAAAGCGGAAGACCTAAAACAAGATGAAGACGTACTCGATACATGGTTTTCTTCATGGCTATGGCCTATATCAGTTTTTGATGGATTTAAAGACCCAAATAATGCAGATATAAATTATTATTACCCTACAAACGACCTGGTAACTGCACCCGAGATTTTGTTTTTCTGGGTGGCAAGGATGATCATGGCCGGGCACGAGTTCAGGGGTGAGGTACCCTTCAAAAATGTTTATCTAACAGGAATTGTTCGTGATAAACTTGGCCGCAAAATGTCGAAATCATTGGGTAATTCACCCAATCCCCTTGACTTGATAGAAAAATTTGGGGCTGATGGCGTTAGGGTAGGGATGCTGCTTTGCTCGCCTGCCGGTAACGACTTGATGTTTGATGAAAGCTATTGCGAACAAGGCCGTAATTTTTTCAATAAAGTTTGGAATGCTTTCAGGCTGGTTAAAGGCTGGGAAGTGGATAGCAGTTTGCAAAATGATAACCAGGTTGCCATTGATTGGTTCGAAAGCAGGTTTAACCAGGCATTGATTGAAATAGAAGATAATTTTGCCCAATATCGCCTTTCCGAGGCTTTAATGGCCACTTATAAGCTGGTATGGGACGACTTTTGCGCCTGGTACCTCGAAATGATAAAGCCGGTTTACCAGCATCCTATTGATAGTGAAACCTTTAATTACACCGTAAGCTTTTTTGAAAATATTTTGAAGGTCATTCATCCTTTTATGCCGTTTATTTCGGAAGAATTGTGGCATGATGAGCTGTTTGGGGAGCGTGCGGAATTTGACTGTTGCATCGTTGCCCAATTGCCAAATAATGGGCAAATAAATGCACAGCTTTTATCGGAAGTTGAGGTGGTGAAGCAGATCATTACCCAAATCCGTAATGTTCGTAACAATAAACAAATTTCACCGAAAGAAAAGCTGGAACTTTCTGTTAAAGCAAACTCCGGGATGGCCTATAAAGATTATGAAGCCGTTATTACTAAATTAGGCAATATCAGTACGTTTAATATCGTTAATGAAAAAGTGGCTGGCGCTGTGAACTTTATGGCTTCGACCGATGAGTTTTATGTGCCGCTCAATGAGAATTTAGACCCAGTTGCTGAGTGCGAACGCCTGCAAAAGGAGAAGGATTATTTAACAGGCTTTTTACGTGCGGTTAACTCAAAGTTAGGGAACGAAAGGTTTATGGCCAATGCAAAACCCGAAATAATTGAAGTTGAATTAAAAAAGAAAGCCGATGCCGAGGCTAAGCTGAAGATACTGGAGGAGAACTTATCAGCTTTGGCTTGTTAATTGCATATATCATTGTGATAAATTATAATAAGATGAAGCAGGGCGCTCAATTTTTTTGAGGCTCCTTACTATTGCTTATTTTTTACCCCAATTAAGTAATGCCTAACATTTAATGAGTAAGGACGTAAGTTTTTTCAATTTTTCAATTAATAAAATACTTTCCGGTGATCAGTCAATTCTCGACCAGGCACGTATCCGGTTGCTGTATTATGGCTTCTGTATAGTTTTCGTTGCCGTAGGCGGGCTGTTCGTAAGCGTTTATTTTCAGCACCAGGTTATACTTACAACTACTGCCGGTTTTGTATTGGTTTTATTGTTTTGTTTATTTAAATACCTTACCTACAGGCCAAACTGGCACCAGATATCCCACTCGCTGCTTATTATGGCAACGCTCGTCAATCTCAACAATGTTTTTGTTGTTATGCAAAAGGTTGATATTATTACTGTGCAGGTAATACTATTGGTGATATTGTTCAGCTTTTACATGCTTGGCCAGAAATGGGGACTGGTTTATTCGTTGATAAACCTTATTCCTGTACTTGTTTTTTTGGTGATTGATTATAACGACGGGTATTTCATCCCGCTAAGGCCCGAAAAAGTTGATCAATCCACCATTATTATCAGCTTGTTTGCCAATTTTATAATAATTATTTTTATTCACAGCCACCTTTATAATGCGTTTTTTAACAATATAAAACAGCTTAAAGAAACCAGTGATGAGCAGGCTGAACTTAATAAGAGATTAGAAATTGCTATTGAAAAGGCCGAAAAATCATCACAGGTAAAAACCGAGTTTCTTTCCACCATGTCGCACGAGATCAGGACGCCCCTTAATGCTGTTATTGGCATGAGCAACTTGATGATTATGGGCAACCCAAGGGCCGATCAGAAGGACAACCTGGAGATACTCAAATTTTCCGCCAATAACCTGCTCGCTATTGTTAACGATGTACTCGACTTTAATAAAATAGAAGCCGGTAAAGTGGTATTTGAGCATGTTAAATTTAACCTGGTTGACCTGATGCAAAATTTTTGCGGCAGCCAGATGTTAAATGCCGAAGAAAAAGGTCTGAAATTCCAATTAAAAATTGACCCTAACCTGCGGGATAAAGTATTATTAGGCGATCCGACAAGAATAGCCCAGATACTTTATAACCTTGTGAACAACGCAATAAAATTCACAAAAAAAGGCAGTATATGGGTAAAAGCCTATTGCCAGGAAGAAAGGAACAATACCGTAACTGTTATTTTTACCGTAAAGGATACCGGGATAGGCATTGAAAAAAATAACCTGGAAAGTATTTTTGAACCATTTACGCAAGAATCAATAACCACCACGCGGCAATATGGCGGTACAGGCATGGGTTTGGCAATTGTTAAACGTTTGCTGGAATTGCAGGGGCTGCACATGAATGTAACCAGTAAGATTGGGGAGGGATCTGAGTTTTCGTTTAATATGGCATTCCCGGTATCAACAGAATCAGTTAAAGAATTTGATAAAAAAAGCCTGGCACCGCAAAACAATGATAGTTTTAGCAATTTGAAGATGCTGATTGCCGAAGACAACCCTGTAAATGTTTTGCTGATGAAAAAACTTTTTTCGAAGTGGAGCATTACCCCGACTATAGCCGAAAATGGCGAACGCGCCATCGAAATTTTGCAATACAGCAATTTTGATATTGTGTTGATGGACCTGCAAATGCCGGTACTAAACGGCTTTGACGCCGCCATAGAAATAAGAAAACTGCCCGACCCTAAAAAGGCCGGCGTGCCAATTATTGCATTAACTGCCGCTGCTTTGTTTGATATAAAACAACAAATACTAAACGCCGGGATGAATGATTACGTGTCAAAACCCTTTAAACCGGATGAGCTGATGGAAAAGATACAGAGTTTGGTGGCGGCGGTGCACTGATGATTTCGGATTTCGGATTTTCGATTTCGGATTGAAATAAGGAATGCTATATTTTCTCGTATGCGGGTAAGTCATTAATAAACGCATAGGCTTTGTTTTCAAAATCTATTTGGCAGTAATAATGCTGCAGGCCATTGGTAACCGCCAGCAGGTTTACTTTATGCACCATATTGTAGCGGGCTACCTGGTCGAAGGTTTTCTGATCGATAATAACGGAGGGCGCTTTACATTCAACCAGTAATATTTTTTCGCCTGCCGGGTTGTATACAACAATGTCTGTTCGTTTGGCCATCCCGTGCAGTTTGTGGCCACCCTCCAGTTTTATTAGTGTTTTTGGGTAATGTTTTTGGTTAATAAGGTACTGCACAAAATGCTGGCGTACCCATTCCTCTGGGGTAAGTACAATCGTTCTTTTCCTGATCACATCAAACAAAGTCAATTGCCCGTTTTGATCAGTAATTTTAAAAGGGTAGGGGGGTAATTGAAGCGGAACCAACAGATCCATTGCGCTAAAGTATAAAATTTCAGCAAACTTGTAAAAGTGCTGTATTCTTAATCGCCAACAAATCCGTAGTTTTATAGCCTGTATGAACGCCGCCGACATTATAAAAGACCTTAAAAATAAAAAGTATAAACCCCTGTACATGCTGCATGGCGAGGAGCCATACTATATTGACCTGGTCAGCAATTTCGTAGAACATAAGCTGTTGCCTGATGCTGAGAAAGGCTTTAATCAAACAGTACTGTATGGTAAGGATACGGATGTAATGACGGTGCTTAATGCCTCCAAACGCTACCCCATGATGGCCGATTACCAGGTAGTTTTGGTAAAGGAGGCGCAAGACATGAAATGGGGCAACGACGACGCCGATAAAAAAGGCATTAACCCGCTATTGAGCTACCTCGAAAACCCTTTGCAAAGCACTATCCTGGTTTTTTGCTATAAATACGGCAAATTTGATAAGCGGAAAAAGACGTATAAGGCCATTGAAAAAAACGGGCTTATTTTTGATTCGGCGCCTTTATATGATAGTAAGGTGCCCGGTTGGATAGAAGATTTTGTGACCGACAAAGGCTATAAAATAAACCAGCAGGCAACATTTATGCTTTCAGAATACCTTGGTAACGACCTCTCCAAAATTGCTAACGAGCTTGAAAAGTTGATGCTTAACGTAACTGTTGGGCAAGAAATAACTTTAAAACACATTCACGATAATATAGGTATCAGTAAGGAATATAATGTTTTTGAATTGCAGACAGCATTGAGCAAAAAAGATGTTTTTAAAGCTAACCAGATTATCAACTATTTCGAGGCCAATCCAAAGGCCAATCCCATCGTATTGGTTTTAGGCAACCTCAATAATTTTTTCAGCAAGGTGCTTACTTACCACTATGTAAAAGACCGGACGCCGCAAAACCTTGCCCGTGAACTCGGCGTTAATCCCTATTTTATAAAAGATTATGAGCAGGCCGCCCGCAGCTATAACTATGGCAAAACCATGCAGATCATAAGCTACCTCCGCGAGTACGATGTAAAAAGCAAAGGCGTAGATTCAACCACCGATCATGGCGGGCTGATGAAGGAGTTGGTGTTTAAGATATTGCATTGAGAGGATAACCAAAAAGGTTTGTAAATATGGCGGGTGATTTTTAACACAAAGGACACTAAGGATTTCACAAAGGGCGCTAAGTCGCTAAAGGATTTTAAATCTTGCAATTTTAAATATGTTAAGGTCAATTAAGACGGAGGATCAATATGATGAATCATTAGCCCGAGTATATGAGTTAATGCAAGCAGAAGTTATGGAAAACTCTCCCGAATTTGATGAGTTGGAGAGATTAATTATTCTTGTCAAGGAGTATGAAGATGAACACTATCCAATGTCCTCTTCAAATCTATAATACACCCCAAAAAAGATTAACAACCCCATAGGAGTTATTAATCTTACGTCCTTCAATTTTACTGTTTAGTTGATGGGTCCCAGTGCTCTGCAATTTTTCCATTTTCCACACGCAGCATATCAAACCATGTGGAGGTGTATTGCTTCCCCTTTTCTTTCGGATCAGGATAAACCTGTTTAAAAGTAAGCACAACCAAATCACCTTCCGCTACAATTGCAATAAGCGGGGCCTTGACGGTATCAACAATTGGTATGGGTTTAACATACTTTGTGAAATAATCAACAATGGGCTGCCTGCCTGTTGCCACATTTGGGTTGTGCTGGATATAACTTTCCGTCATATACTTAGCGGCAAATTCAATATGTCCGCCTTCCAGTATCTCCCGCCAAAAATCATAAACGATTTTTTTGTTTGCGGCAAGTTTGGCGTTTTTACTGTATAGCATGTCTTTTTGGCTTTGTGCAAAAACACTGCTAACAATAGAAACAAAAATAAAACTTAATAATAGTATTTTCTTTTTCATTTTATTAGCCATACAAGCGCCAAGCCATAGTTTAATTAGTTGATTTACAAATAATTATATATAAATGATATAAAATAGTGTCCGCTTTTAGTACGGCAATGCCCGGTTTCGTACAGTTAAACGATAGAATATATGGAAAACATAGAGGTAGAGATATTGTTAATCCTAAGCGCAAAATCTATATTGGTTTCCATTATAAATATTAACGGCTGTGTTGCAGATAGTTTAAAAAATAAACCAGGTGGCTGTTTGAACAAATGTTTTATTTTTAATTGTACAAACCGTTATATTTATCTGATTATTGGAATAATATTTATACAATTACTTTGGGTGATTTGTCATAGAACATAAACACCTAAAAAAATCAGATCATTAATGTCATATCACGACAATATGGAGAATGGCATACAAAACCTGGAAATTGCACATCAGGAACTGATGACGTTTTTTAACGCGATGGACGAAGTTTTTTTCTCTGTTGATTCGGTAAATTTTAAAGTAATACAAATGTCAAACGGCTGCGAAAAGCTGTACGGTCATAAACCGGCGGAGTTTTTGGCTAATAACAGGCTTTGGTTTGAATTGATGCATCCCGATGACAGGCATATTGTAGCTGATGAGGATTATATACTTGAGCATGGCGGGAAGGTAAATAAGCAGTACCGTATTATCCGGAAGGATAAGGCAGTAAGATGGGTTGAGAATAAAATTATCCCCACCCTTGATGAAACCGGGAAATTGTTGAGGATCGATGGTATAACCTGGGACATAACGGCGCGCAAAGAGGCTGAGGAAAAGCAAACACATGATGAAGCCAGGTACCGCCGGATAGTTGAAACCGCACAGGAAGGTATCTGGATGATAGATGAGAACAATAAAACAACTTTTGTAAACCAAAAGCTGGCAGATAGCCTTGGGTATACCCCGGAAGAAATGATTGGGAAAGAGCCTTTTTATTTCATAGATGAAAAAGAGCGGGCTGAATCTGTCGCCCGCATAGAAAGAAGACGGCAAGGATCAAAAGAAAACCTGGACATCAGGTATATTACAAAGAAAGGGGACGACTTTTGGGCCAATATATCATCAAATCCGATTGTTGACGCAAACGGTAAATATAGCGGAATGGTAGCAATGGTTACCGATATCACCCAGCGAAAGCTGGATGAAGAAGCCATAAAAAAATCAGAAGCAAACCTAAGGACCATTTTTGACAACACAGATTCGTCGTACATTTTATTTGGAGATGAACTGAAAATTATTTCATTTAACGCACTGGCGCAAAAATACTCTATTGAAATAAATGGCCAAAAGCTGAAGACAGGCGCGCATGTAAGTAACTATTTTTCGGAAGAAAGATGGCTATTTATAAAAGAAACGATTGATAAGGTATCCTCAGGCGAAAATGTTAGCTACGAACTAAGCCATACCCAACCAGATGGTTCGGTTAAATGGAATAAAGTGCGCTGGCTGAATGTAAAAAATAGTGAAAACAAAAGTTGGGGGTTCATACTCGCCAACAAAGACATTACCGAAGAAAAACTGGCAGCGCTTGAACGTGAGCGGATAACCGCCGACCTGATACAGCATATTAAAGACCTTGAACAGTTTACCTACATTATATCGCATAACTTGCGCGCGCCAGTTGCCAATATAATAGGCCTTTCGGACATGCTTAGTGAGTCAGACATTGACCCTGATATGAAACAAGCTGTGGTAGAGAGGGTATCATTATCCATAAAAAACATTGATACCATTATACAGGACTTGAATCATATTTTACAGACGAGGGAACTGACGAATGAAAAAAGGGAAACGGTTTATTTCAGCGAGTTAGTAGAGACCATTAAAACCAGTATACATAACACAGTGGTGGACGAAAAAGTTCAATTTGATTGCAGCTTTGACGAGGTCGATGCCATGTTTACCATACGCAGCTACCTGTACAGCATATTTTATAACCTGGCATCAAATAGTATTAAATACCGGCAAGTGGGCATTGCACCGGTAATCAGTATAAAAAGTCGCCGGTTAAAAGATAAAATAGAACTGCGTTTTAAAGACAATGGCAAAGGCATCGACCTGGATAAAAATGCCGCCGAGCTATTTGGGCTGTATAAACGTTTTGATACCACCATGGAAGGTAAAGGCATGGGCCTTTTTATGGTGAAAACACAGGTTGAATCGCTTGGCGGCACTATCCAAATAAAAAGTAAATTAGGAGTTGGAACCGAGTTTATTATACAATTTGGAGTGAATTAATTATTGAATTATTGATTGGGTTCTAAACCCTAAATCCGACTTCTGATATTCCAATTCCGAAATCGAACTTCCGACCGCGTGCCGCCTTAGCTTTAGCGGTGGCGCGAATCCGAAATCAAACGCTTTCCTCAAATTTATCAACGGTAACCCTAATTCTGTCGTCGGCTTCCCCTTCAACTTCAAATAACAGGGTAACTTTTCCATCCTTGCCGGTAATGGTGATAGTTACATTTTTATCTTCGCCGTTTTCAGTATTTATTAGCGCTTTAATAACTGATTTTCCTTCTTTATAGGCAACAGGCCAGTCGCAAGTGTTTGATTTTATGGTGCCTGCCATTTTGTGTTCGTCATTAACATTGATGGTAATATCGGCTTTGCTGATAACCACAATTGCTTTTTCATCATCTGTGTGGGTTATGTTGCCCCCACTGTCGAGATGCTCTGTTTTTGATGTGGTGATAGTGAATTTTTTGCCGCATTGCGCAAAGCTTACGGCGCAGCCTGCTATTAGCAGGGAAAGGATAAGTGCAATCGTTTTCATATTGTTGTTTATTAAGTTTATTGAGTTGATTGGGTTGGATTGAATAGATCAAGTTGGATTGGGTTTATCAAGTTGGGGGGGCTTTTGCAGCTCCTTTCGGACTTCCGGACTTCCCCGACTTCCGGACTAAAAGACCACTTACTTAATCAACTCAATCAACGGCTCATTTAATCAACTCCTTAACACCGTCGCACATCTTTTTTATGCGATAATAGGAGGCGGTAGAATTTTTTCGTTTATCGAGTATTATCTGCAGTTTTCCGGGATATTCGATAATATGGAACGTTGTCCCATCGGTTAACACTGTTGATGCGTCAAAATAGTCATTCGCCGACCCGGCGAGACTATTTGGGCTTATGCTTCCGTTGATATATCTCTCTACCCTGCCTGTATTGCTTTTACTGTAATGGGCTGAAAACGAATAAGTATCCGTTGTTTCATTTATAGCAATAGCGATATCGTGATCGTTTGCCTCAAATTTCGACCAAATCAAAAAGATACTTAAAGAAAGTATGCAAAAGGCGGTTAAAATAAAGCTTGTTTTCATTTTAGTATTGATGTTAAATTACCTATGAATTAATCTTCTTAATGATCCGGGCACATTTTTTAATATGCTTATCCAAAGATATGTGTTTCGGATAGTAATATGCAATACATAGTTCTATATTTATGTAATATATTTTTTAATGTATTGATATTCAATAAAATAATTTTTCTACGGGGACTCCTTTTTCCTTAAAAAGTAATTCTACAAGTATGGACAATTTTTGGGCGCGGCTATCAGGCTTGATAAAAGAAGAAAATTATGCGGCGCCGTCCGAATATGCTTACTTGTTTAAACAGGATAATTTTAATTAAATTGCATTATCAAATCTGTTAGCATGAAACGGATCAATTGCATACTATTGATATTTGCCGGATGTTTTTTAATATTCAGTTCCTGTAAAAAAAGCGGGGCTAATCCGCCTATTCCTCAAACGCTTGCTACAAGTATTTCATTGGAGTATGGCGGGCGCCTGTTTCTTTCACCAAATGCGGTGGCAGTGTTTTATAAACCACAGGACGCGCTCCAGATAACGGCCCAATTCGACAATATCACCAGTATAACTATTGTTATAACTAACGTGGGCACAGGTACATTCGACTTATCACGCGGTAATATAGTCCTATCCTTTGCAGATGGCCTTAATGGCCCTGATAGTTTTGTAAGCGTCTCCGGGAGTTTGGCAATAACTCAATTTTCCAGCACCTCAATTGTTGGCTCATTTCAATTTTCAGGTACCGATTCGATGAATGTTACCAGGCAAATTACTAATGGACAATTTGTAACCAGTTATAGTACTGTGCTATAAAGGCGTTAGAATAACTAACAGGTCATCGAGCTATGATTTCGTTAAAGAAAATTTAATTTGCACCTTTTAAGCATTTTCTAACAGGAAATCCCCGCTTATACCGAGCTTATTATGTATGGCTTTAAGAAACATTACATCGGGTTCTCGCTTGCCATTTAATATTTGCGACAATTTGGATGTACCTAATCCCAACATTTCGGCAAGTTTGGCCTGTGAAAGGTTTAATTCCTTAATTTTGTGCTGAACAACCGAATTTATGGTGACCGGCAAAGGCATTATCTTCAAAATATTATCTTCGTATTGCTCTGCTAACAAACTAAGATTGTTTAATTCCTCTTGGTCGGGTACAGATAAGGAATTAAAGCCGCCGCCATCTGTAGCCTTCGCAATAAATTTTTCTATCAAAGCCATTACCTGGTTGTACTGTGCTTCGTTTCTTATTTTATCAATCATCTCTTAATTCTAAATAGTTGAACAATCAATTTCATCATATTCGCTATGAGTACCAATAAAACGTATATATAACGTCCGCTTATCAAAAAATATCATGGCAACAAGTCTGAAATCATTCCCTTTAATGTTAAATACATACCTGTCATTCCCAACATAATCCACCTTATTAAACACTTTCTTTATATCTGCTAACTTATTCCAGTCAGCCGCTTTTGCAATATTGTACCAATTATTTAACGGTACTGACGACAAAGGGTGCTTTTCTGCAAATGATGAAAGCGTCTTTTTGATAAGGATTACCATTGACACAAATATAGTGAATATTTTAAAATATGAAATAAATTTAAAAAAATGAAATAATGGAATAGGCTGAAGCGGGGATGTGATGAATTTGAAAGATATGATGAACTTCTCATCTCTTTAGTAAATCCAGAGTTAATTTCCGCCCATTATATTCCAGTTGATCAATTAACAAAAATGATATAGTCTCAATCCCATTTGAGTATCGGAGATTAATTATAATTGGATTGCTCTGTATGTCATGGAAATGTTCAACATTCAACTTGAGATTTACAGTTGCTACTGTCGCCAATTCATTTTGAAACAATGGACTTTCATTGGGAATTGAATAAACAGCATACCCGTTTTCATTTCTTGCAAAGCGCTTAAAAAAAGGATGTGTAAGTCCGTATTTAACACTTTCACTTGTTAACAAAAAAGGAATTCTGACTTCAACCTTATATAACTTTTCAATTGTTTGTCCTTTATTAATGATGTTGATTTGAATGTTTGCGCTGAAATTAGTTGGCTTGCCACCTATAAAAGCACCAGGGTTTAAACTTATAATTGGTGGCTCGATTTCAAGAATAGTTTTGTCTTGTCGTGTATATAAATTTCTTATTTCATACTCTTCCATTTCAACCGACTCAAAGTTGTAACGCTTATAAAATCTTTTATCAGCGGCATGAGGGGCATTCAGACTTCTGGGTATTTTAACAATATAAATCGTTTGCTCAATCTTATTATTATACCTAATTGGGTCAATGGTTAAGCCATCTATTTTGCGATGGATTCTTGAATTTATCACTTGTTCAAGCCATTCCTTGCTAATAATATTTCCATCCACAAAAACTAAATTATTTGCTTTATAATCTTTTTCCTCTATTCCGTAAACAATAATTCCGCCGTCTGAATTTGCAAATGCACTAATGTCTTTTGCAATTTCTTTTTTTACTTTTTCATCAAATTTTAAAGCATCTCCTCTTTTAAACTCAAGATTTATTGATTCCTCAGATTGAGTTGAGATATATTTGTCAATGTCGGTTTCAGTAAAAGTACAGTTTAGGTAATCTCCCATGAGTTTTATTGTAAATTGTTTATAAATTTCAAACTTAGCAAACCGTAATATAAACAACTAACTGCACACCCAAATCTAAAGCCATTCAAATGTGATTTACATCAGCGAATTGGTAAGACGCTTTGTTAAACTTTTCCTTTTCATCTATCACCATGTTGTACAAAATATTTAGACTATAGTCTTTATCGTTTGATCTTTGCCATTTATAATAGAAATCCTCCTTATACTTTATAGTAGTGAGATTGTCTAAATATTTTAAAGAAATTTTGATATAATAATTATTGTATTCTCTAAAATAAATATTCCCAAAGTAGTCAATAGACGAATTTTTGGTAATTGGGTTGACCATTATATATGAAGTTTTATCTGACAACTCAAATGTTTCGAAATTATCGTCTATTGATATAATAATACTTTCAATTTGTAAGTTATAGGCAGATCTTATTCCAATATTTTCGATCTGTAACTTATATTGCCAATAATCTTTAATCCCGGTGGCAAATGTCTTTGGAATAGCAATTATTGGTCTATTCTCCTCAAATTTTTGATTTTTTTTCTGCTTCTAAATATTCAATCTGTTTATCAGTTCGTTCAATGGTATTCTTATACTGAAAGAACCCTATTATGATTGCTGTTACAGCTGCGAAAGAGGAAAGCATTGCTCCAACTGACGAAATAATTTGCCAATTCATTTAATGATTTATGACTTTTACAATAGTCTTTTGGCTTAGCTTGCACTCTTAAGAAGCAGCTTTTGAAAAAAATAAAACAATTATCTCCAGTTTAACCATTCTTACTACCTTTTCTCATTTCCAAATCTCCCTCATTTTTCCCAATTTTACCGCCAACATAAATCAACCGCATGAACTATTGGCTCATAAAATCTGAACCCGAAAAATACAGTTGGGAAAAATTTAATAAAGATGGCCGCACCTTTTGGGATGGCGTACGCAACTACACCGCCCGCAATAATATGCGCGCCATGAAAGAAGGCGACCTGGCACTTTTTTACCATAGCAACGAAGGTAAAGAGATCGTCGGCATTGCAAAAGTGGTAAAAGAAGCCTACCAGGACCCTACCACAGATGACACCAATTGGGTTGTGGTTGAATTTTCACCAGTGGAAGCGTTGAAAAACCCTGTCACCCTCGCCCAAATAAAGGCCGAATCCATGTTAAGTGAAATGGATCTGGTACGGCAGGGCCGTTTATCAGTGGGCGCAGTAAAGCCCCATGAGTTTGATAAGGTATTGGAAATGAGTCGCTAGTTCCGCCGTTGAGGCGCAAAATATTACGCCTCAGGATATTTCTGCAATTTATGTACTAACGCAGGCTATACATGCTTAAAAACTTTCTTTTGTGTATAAATGTGCTGGCTGCGATTTTCTCCACCCCGCTAATTGCCACAGCCCAATCTCCGTTCAAAACCTTTGAAAATTTATTTACTATACCCAAAAACTACATTGTAACCTACACGAAAATACCCCCTGTAATTGACGGTAATATAAATGATGCAGCCTGGCAGCAAGCTCCGTGGACCGCTGATTTTGTGGATATTGAAGGCGACCTTAAACCAAAACCAGCCCTGCAAACCAATGCAAAAATGCTTTGGGACGACAGTTGCCTGTATATAGCCGCCCAAATACACGACCCTAATGTTTGGGCATATTTAACCCACCACGACGATATCGTTTTTCGCGATAATGATTTTGAAGTATTTGTAAATCCCAACAATACCACGCACAGGTACTTTGAGATGGAGTTTAATGCCCGCAACACCGTTTTCGACCTGTTTTTAAATAAGCCTTATCGCAACGGCGGCGATGCCATGATCAATTGGGATGTTGAAGGATTGCGGTCGGCAGTTCAGGTGCAAGGAACTATAAATGACCCTACAGATACTGATAAAGGCTGGACAATCGAGATAGCTATCCCTTTTAAAGCCATCAGTCTCGGTAATAATGTGCAGGTGCCAAAAGATGGCACGCTTTGGCGTATCAATTTTTCGCGGGTGGAATGGGATACCAAAGCGGTTGATGGTAAGTATGTTAAGCTAAAAGATAAAAATGGGCGTAACCAGCCCGAGCATAACTGGGTTTGGTCGCCGCAGGGGGTGATCGATATGCATTTCCCCGAACGCTGGGGTTATTTGCAATTTAGCAAGGGTAACACAAATAATACAACCTTTACCATGCCATATTTTGAACTGCAAAAACGATATTTATGGCTTATTTATTACCAGGAAATGGAGTGGTATAATAAGCATAACGCTTATACGCCATTGCTTGAACAGTTTGGACTTAACAACAGCGTGGTAATAAATAACAATAAAAATGCACTTAAAATTGAGGCCACGCCGCACCAGTTTATGGTGTTGGTAAAGGATGAAAAGGATAATATCACCTGGACAATAAACCAGGAAGGGCTTATAGGAAGGATAATAACAAAGCCTTAAATACGAGAGACTTACGAAGTTTTGGAAACTTCGTAAGTCTGGCAATTTAGTTAATAGTAAGAATACAAAATGAACAAACGCGAATTTATAAAAGCCGGTCTGTTAGCCGGTATAGCATCACAACTACCTTTAAAAAGCGATGCATCCGCCATCGCACTAAGCAAAAAGAAAAAGAAATTAAAAAACTGGTTATGGATAGCCCCCAACCAAAAAGATACTGACGATGAATTGCCAGCGCGTTATGCATCTTATAAAGCCGCAGGCATCACCGGGATATTTTTTGAGGCCGACAGCGAACGGCATTTCCGTGCCGCAAAAGCCCAGGGCCTGGAAACCCACCGCTGGATGTGGACATTTAACCGTGCCGAACTGGTAACCACAAACCCCGATTGGTACAGCAAAAACCGCAACGGTGAATCGTGCGCCGATAAACCGCCCTATGTAAATTATTACCGGTGGCTATGCCCTTCGCGCCCCGAAGTGCAGCAATACCTGGAGAAACAGGTAAGTGATATTTTGGATAAAGATTATATTGATGGCATCCACCTCGACTATGTGCGCTATTGCGATGTGATATTACCGGTAAACCTTTGGGCTAAATACAATATCGATCAAACAAAGGAGCTGCCGCAGTACGATTACTGTTACTGCGATGTTTGTCGCGCTAAATTTAAAGAGCAATACGGAATAGAATTGTCGGACATTCAATATCCCGAAGCAAGCCTTTCGTGGCGGCTGTTCAGGTATAATAATATCAGCAGGGTGGTAAATAGCCTGTCAGCTATTGCCCATCAGCATAAAAAATTGATAACTGCTGCCGTTTTCCCAACGCCCGAAGTTGCCCGCCGCAATGTGCGCCAGGACTGGACAAATTGGAAACTGGATGGCGTTTGCCCTATGATCTATCACGGTTTCTATAAAGAAAAAGTAAGCTGGATAGGGGATGCAGTTGCTGAAGGCGTACATTTCCTTGCTGGTGAGTTTCCGCTTTATGCAGGCCTTTATTTATCTGATTTTAAAAGCGACGATGAACTACGGCAGGGGATACAATACGCATTAAAAAACGGTGCGGCGGGTGTTTCACTTTTTGGTAACCCAAGCCAGCAGATTTTGGATATTTTGAAGCAGGAGACCGCAGGTTTTTAACCACTAAGCTAACAAAGAATGCACAAAGTGACACAAAGCCTTTATTATTAAAAAAGGTATCGGGCTTTACATTTAAAACTTCCCGTAAAAATTGGAGATGTCGAAGTAGATATCCATATCCGTGCCATCCGCAGTGGTAATATGGATAATGTCGTAAGGCTTCTTGTCGTGATAACTAAGCGATTGGCCTTTCAATTTATAATTAGGGTACTTGTCCCTGATCCAGGCGTATTCGGCATGGATACCTGGTGTTTCATGTGTCTCTGTGATAAAAATGGCTTTTTCAAATGAAGAACCATCTGCGGTAACAATTGCTGCTGTGGCGCTGCCGTGCACCACCTTTTTGTGGCTGGCGCACGAAGAAAAAAGGATGCTAAATGCAAAAAGGTAAATAATAGCTTTCATGATATTTTTGGTTTTTTTAGGTAAGATGCTCTTATATCCTAAATTCCATAAATCTACCTTAAAATTTTCCTTCTTTGTTAAAGTTATCTCAAACAAACCCTGTGTTTGACCAGCTAAAATTACCGGGACTTGTTGGTGATATAGAGTATCATGCCTTTTCTTCCCCAAAAAACAAAGCCTTCAATTCAGTAGCATCATCAGGTTTCATTTTTCCGCCAAGTATCAGGCGCAACTGGCGGCGGCGCAGAGCGCCTTCATACAATACCATATCTTCAATGGTTTCGGGTATCAATTCAGGTACAGGTATGGTACGGCCATTTTGATCAAGCGCTACAAAGGTGTAATAGGCCTCGTTGCTTTTAACCCGCGTGCCCGATGGTATATTTTCGGCCCAAACATCCAGTCTAACTTCAAGCGAAGTGGTAAATGCACGTGAAACTTTTGCCTCGATGGTGATCACATCGCCAAGTTTTATAGCCTGTTTAAACGAAACATTATCAACAGAAGCAGTAACTACTATCCGGTTGCAATGTTTTTGCGCCGATATGGCTGCGGCAATGTCCATCCAGTGCAGCAAACGCCCGCCCATTAAATTATTCAGCGTATTGGTATCGTTGGGCAATACCAGTTCATTCATAATGGTA